>Ga0209541_10001408_pt1 | contig 47956 bp, 44 predicted proteins | sample RifCSPlowO2_01_FD_184027 | JGI IMG/M metagenome (GOLD analysis project Ga0209541, IMG submission 184027) | Groundwater microbial communities from Rifle, Colorado - Rifle CSP2_plank lowO2_0.1 (SPAdes) (version 2) | ecosystem: Environmental > Aquatic > Deep subsurface > Groundwater | place...
ACCCCCTGTTTTTTTACCAAAAAGGGGCCGAAAAATATTTCTTTGTTTTTTTGACTTCCTGGTAAATTTTTGTTAAAATCCGTTGATAAACCCTCATTTTAAACTTTGCATTACGAAATGCTTTCTTTGGATTTCTCCCAAATTCCAGAGCGAAAAATTAGACCTGTCCCTAAATAACTTTACTAGCGAAAATTTCAGATTTCGAGTCAGAAATTTGATAGAATTTTTCGGCTTGCCCTCTGGGCCCGCCGAAAAATTATAGCGAATTTCTGGCCGAAATGTGGAAGTTGCAGTAGAAAAGTTATTTAGGGACAGGTCTATTGATAGAAATTCGAGGCATAGCGCGTTACGTCGAGGATTTATAGCAATTTTGCAGCTGAAATTTAGGAGAAAGACAAGAAAAGTCGTTTCAAACGGGCATTTCGTAATTCAAAGTTTTAAAACATGGACGATAGTTTTATAAAAACCACCAATGCGGTGTATAGAGTTTTGGATGGCCTGCCGGATGGCGACCCTTTGAGAAACAGGGCCAAAGAAAGGGTTTTGATTATTATGGAAAATTTAACCTTAGTTTTTAGCAAAGACGGGTATGAGGCAAAGAAAAATTATTTACCAGATAGGGAAAAAATGTTAATTCAACTGATTGGCGATATAGAAATATCCCGGGCCCACCTTTCCATTGCAAGAGCTCAGGGATGGATAGAGGCGATGAATTTCCTTATTATTGAAAAGGAATACCAGGAGATTAAAAATAAGCTCCTTTTGCTAAAGGGATTGGCGGTACCACCCATTCGTTCTGGTCATGGCGGAGTAGATGTTGATGTGGAACTAACCAACGGAAACCAAAAAGTATCTAAGGATAGTATTAACACCGTGCAAGCTCCAGATCGCTTTGAAGAAGGCCATTTTCCCCTGCCGAATACTTCAAGCGCCTCGGGCGAGCAAAGCAGCGCCCCATTAAATGGAGAGGATAGAGAAATTAATAGCGCTTTTCCGGAAATCACAGAGCGTCAACAAAAAATCTTAACATTACTTAAAAAAGGAAAAAAAAATCAGGTCGCTGATATTTTAAAAGAATTACCCGGTATTACTAAAAGAACTATTCGGAGGGACTTGGGTGATTTATTAAAAAAGGGAAAGGTAGTGCGTCTTGGAGAGTGGAACCAGGTTTTCTATCAGGTTAAAGAAGGGGATGGGACAGACACTTCAGATAGGACATTTCTTTTGTCCTAGTAAAATCAAAAATGTCCCATCTTATTAGTATATTGTCCTATTGATAATCTTTAGATAAAGTAACTGCTTACTGGGGGGATATCCTCCCCTCTGTCATTCCCGCGCAAGCGGGAATCCAGCGCTTTTTCAGTATGGCAGTTTACTCTGGATTCCCGATCCTGTGGGTCGGGAATGACAGTAGTCAAAGATGTCCAGTGAGCAGTTACTATATAAATAAACCGTTGATTTTTTTGGGTAATTGTGATATAATTCAAACCTCATTAATGACCAGTCCCAGTGAACAATTTGGTGAAATTTATGACCAGTATATTGAGAAAATATACCGGTTTGTTTACCTGAAAGTAAGTTCACCGGAAGTTGCCCAGGATGTAACCTCTAAGGTATTTTTGAAGGGATTTGAGGCCTATCAGAGAGGTCAGGAAATTCAAAATCCCAGCGCCTTTTTATACAAAATAGCCAGGAATATGGTGGTGGATCACTACCGGGAAAAGGGCAGGACAAAAGTAACTTATGTGGAAAATCTTTTCTATATGCCCGATACCGCCAAGAATCCTCACGAAAAAGCGATAGTTAACGCTGATGTCGAGCTTACTATGTCAGCTCTTAGAAATTTAAAAAAAGAATATCAAGATGTGCTTATCTGGTATTACTTAGAAGATATGTCTGCCGAAAACATTGCCCAATTGCTGGACAAGCCTGCTGGTACTGTGCGAGTAATGATACACAGGGGATTGGAGGCATTAAAGGGGGAGCTTAAAATTGAATCTTGAAGCTTGTAGCTTTGGACTCCAAGATGCCGCCGGATTTGCCAATCTAAACCATCTTTCCCAAAGAATTTACTCACCGTAGCTACGGATACGCCTCGTAAATTCTTCGCTCCAAGATGGCTTGCCTTGCCAAACCTACTGGCACTTAAGTCCAATTCTGGAATGTGTGTTCTATACGTTATAATTTCTGTAACAAAAATAGGTATTTTGCGTCTCCTTTCGTAGAGGACTACATATGACAGAACAAGAACTTATTTCTAAACTCCGCGAATTGAAAAACGTTAGGCCCAAGGATGAATGGGTTGTTTTGGCTAAGGCAACTATTTTAAATTCACAGGCGGTGAAGGCGAAAGAATCATTTCGTCCATTACCCCATTGGAATTTTTCATCGATAGTAGGAATGTTTTTCCAAAAGAAATTTGCTTTTGCGCTAGCCATTCTTTTGTTTGTTTTTGTGGGCGGAATCGGTTTTCTGGGGTTTAATAATCAGTCAAAAAATGGTACTATGGTTGAACTGAACAACCAAGAACAGGTGATTGCCATAAAAGGTGAAGTTGAGAAATTTAAGGTAAAATCGAAAACATTATCCCAAATTGCAGCAGTAAATAGTACCCCGGCAGATCTTTCTCTGGCGGTGAAAGAGGTAAAGGAAGTGGCAGAAGGCCTTACTGATGCAATTAAAAAAGATCCGCAACTAGCAAAAGAGGTTGCACTTGATATCAATAACAATAAGACCTATTTGAATATTCCGGGCGAAGATGATTTGAAAGAGACCCTGGATGATTTGTATGAACCAATTGTTGTTCAGTTAATTGAAGATTTCAAGCACATAGATTTAACGGAAAGCCAAGAAAAATCCGTAGATAGAATTGAAATTCTGGCAGATCAAAAAAAGTTTACCAGTGCTTTAGAAGATGCCCTGTTGCTTAATATAGCAATAGAAAATAATTAAGAATAATAGACCTGCTGCGCAAAGGTTTTCGTTACGAAATGCAGTAATTTTTATCGAGAGAAGCGAAATGCGATGAGCCATATTGAAATTAAATCTGGCGAAGAGCAGTTAGATTTTCGCAGCAAAAATTACAAATTGCACCAGAAAAATCTTTACGCAGCGGGTCTAATGAAGCGTTTGAATATTGCGCCGAAGGGTTTTCTATTATTGAATGGCGGTATTGATAGTAAGACCAATGAATATAACATTTGACAAGTCGTAGTCCGGTTAAATTATTCGCGTGGTGAGGTTTAGCAAGATGAAATTCGTTGCTAATACGTAAAGCCGCGAAGTCACCAAGTTAAAGCTCGCCTTGCGAGCTCCCACCCCAGTAGTAGGTATTGCCCACGACAGGGGAATTCTGGGGTTTAACAGGACATAATTAAGGTCGACCGATGGTAATTAACAAAAATATTATTTAATTCAAAAAAACTATAAAAAAATGAATATAAGAAAAACAATTATCACAGCCGCAGTTGCAGTAACTACGGTTGCCATGATTGCTCCTATGTCTGTTGGCGCCGTGACCATAGCTGAGCTACAAGCGCAAATCAATGCTTTGATGGCTCAGTTACAATTATTGCAGGGACCAGTGTCTGGCACTCCTGCCGCTTGCGTCGGCGTGACATTTATCAGAAACTTGACCGTGGGTTCAGTGGGTTCGGATGTTAAGTGCTTACAGGCACTTATGAATACCTCTGCTTCAACTCAAGTTGCGGTATCAGGAGCAGGTTCACCTGGAAATGAAACAAGCTACTTTGGTGGATTAACCTTAGCGGCTGTTAAAATATACCAGGCACAGCAAGGATGGACGCCTGCAAACCAGGCAGGTCCTTTGACTCGAGCAAAATTAAATGCTTGGTTAAGTGGTTCAACTCCAACACCAACACCAACTCCAACACCAACCCCAACCCCAACACCAGTTCCAACCGGAGCAGGGCTTTCAGTAATGTTGGCCTCTGATAATCCAGCAGCTGGAACGGTAGTTGATGCTTCAGCGCTTCACCCAATGGTAAAGTTAACCTTTACCAATGGTGATAATGCTGAAGTAATGGTTACGGGATTAAAGCTAAAGAGAATCGGTGTATCAGCTGACGCCTCTGTCACAAATACCTATTTGTTTGATGGAGCTACGCGATTGACCGATGGAGCCGCAGTTTCATCTACTATGGTTAACTTCAACAGTTCTACGGGACTGTTTAAAGTTCCGGCCAATGGTTCAAAGACCATTTCGGTCTTGTCCAATGTTGACGGAACAGGTTCAGAAACCGTTGGTTTCCAAGTTGTTTCAATGGCTGATGTTACAACCAACGCCAGCTCGGTAAAAGGCACCTATCCAATTTCGGGAAACCTATTTACTATAGCCTCTGGCACGTTGGCAGGAGTAGAATGGAATGCCACAACGACCCCAGCAGAAGCTTCTGTTGACCCGCAAGACGGTTACACTGTTTTCCAAAACAGCGTAATTGTCACTACCAGAGCTGTTGACTTGACCAGAATTGCCTTCAGGAAAACCGGAAGCACTTCTGACACCGATTTGCAAAACTGGAAACTCTATATTGATGGAGTACAAGTTGGTTCAACAGTGCAATTGATGAAAAATGCGCAAGGAGACTGGTATGCGACTTTTGACTTGACTGGAGCTCCAAAGAGGTTGGAGGCAGGCACAAGAGTTGTAAAAGTATTAGCTGATATTGTGGGAGGATCAAGCTTAACCTTCACCACAAGTGTATGGAACGTAGCAGATGTTACGGTTGTTGACACGCAATATTATGCTAATGTTTTGTCTGACTTGGTTTCAGATGCCACATTCTCAAAGCGTTCATCTGGCGAGCAGACCATAAACGGCGGTACCGTCACTTTCACTAAAATGACAAATTCTCCATCAGGAGATGTTGTTAATGCCGCTTCAAACGCCCTTATGGGAAAATGGGAAGTGAAGGCAGCTGGTGAAAGTGTAAAAATAGAAACTCTTAATGTAAGGGTAATATTTGGTAACACCGTAACTACCGGTGACGATGATACTACCGCAACCGGAGATATCACTATAAGAAACGGCACATTGCTGGCTAACGGAGTCCAAGTTGGAAGCACCACTTCCACTATTAACGGAGCCGCTGGCACGCAATTTTCACTTGGTTCTTCTCTTATCGTAGTCCCAGGAAGCCCGGTTACCTTAGAGTTTAAGGGTGATGTATACGATAACAAAGGAAGCGCCAATGATATAGATTCAACTGATACCTTGCAGGCAAGCATTGTTGGTTCTTCAACCAATAATAACGCTACCGGACAAGTATCGGCAAATGAAATTGATGCTCCGGCATCTAGTGTCAATGCCAATGTGTTGACAGTAAGGGAAGGTTCTTTGACATTGTCAAAGTACACCGCCTACACCGATCACTCGGTAGTAGCTCCCCTTACTGATTACAAGGTTGGCCACTTCACATTGACCGCGGCAACTTCAGAATCAGTCAATTTGTCAACAATCACGGTAACCGTTGACGAAGTAAGCTCATACGCATCAAACCTGTATGTAAAGTACGGAACCCAGACTACTTCGGTAAAGTCAACAGTTGCGGCTACCCAGTCATGGTCAATCAATCATAGTTTGACGCCTGGACAAACCATCGACATGATGGTGTATATGACGGTAGGATCTGAAATGACTACCGGCACTGGTACTATAACCCTTGATGTTTCCGGAACAACCGGCAGTTCAGCGGTTGCAGCTGATGTTGCAGCAGTAACCAGCCAAGCGTTAACCTATACGTCTGGTGCGTTTTCAACTGCGTTTGACGGAACACCTCAACACCAAGTAGTTTCCGGAAATCAGTCTGTCTTAGCAGGAAAATTCAAGTTGACATCTTCTTACAGAGATTACACTGCTAAAGAAATGAGGTTTACTGCCAATAGCAACTCCATTGTGATTTCTTCAGCTACGCTGAAAGATGCCACAACGGGCGCGACATTAGCTACGGTTCCTTACGACAATACCAACAGCTACTTTAACTTCACAGGATTAGCTGTTGCTATTCCAGCCTCAACCGTAAAGAGAGTGGACTTGTATTATAACTTGATAGCTGATCCATCTGCTACTAATGCATCATGGAATCTTGATACCAAAGCTATCTTAACTTATATCAAGTACGCTGATTCTAACGGCACTGAAACTGAAGTAGATCCGCCAACCGCCGCTTCAAATACGGCAAACAGTACTATTGTATACAAGGCAGTGCCCGTTCTTTCTCGAACCGCTGTAACCAGTACCAAAGTCAATAATGCCAGTGAAATGGATCTTTATACATTCAATGTAACTGCTCCCGCTAACGGCGCTGTTCATATGAAACAGTTTAAGATTAATGTGGCTTGGTCAGATGCTGTTACTGCCGATACTTTAGAGATAGACACATTGAAACTCTTTGAAAATGGAGTTGATATAACCTCTACGGTGCTTATACAAGACCAAACCGGAGGAACAGTAGAAAGCACGAGCGGTATATCCGAGCTTTCCAGTAAGCTTATCGTAACTTGGGACGGCGACACTGAAGAATCAACAACTTCAGCCGGCGCAACAAGTATCTATACTCTAAAGGGTACGCCTTCAGGATTCAATGTTGAGGGTGCAACCGATACCACGCATGACGCTGTTACCTTCCAGTTTGTGCCTGATTCTGCCGCACAGACATCGGGATATAACTACATTAATGCAGGTACTACAATAGCCTCAGTTTTGAAGTTATTCTCATCGTCTACAGCAGATGCTTCGGCTGAAGATGCAAACTTAGTTTGGTCTGATGAGTCGGCAGTTGCCCATTCACCGGATGATGATGCTAGCACCAAGGATTGGTCCAACAGCTATTTGTTTAACACGGTTGGATCCCAGACTCTGACCTACTAATCTCTGCATGAACCCCTTACCCCTTTCCTAGATTGCTTGATAATCGGAATCCCGATTAAAAGGCCTAGCCGCAAATGAGTTTAAGGGAAAACTAAAAACCGCCCATTTTGGGCGGTTTTTAGTTGCTGACTAAAAAGTTAAGCAAGAGTTAAGCAAGAACGGTTCTGGTTAAGCCGGTTCTGGTTAAGCAAGAAGTTAAGCAAGAACGGTTCTTGCTTAATTGTTAGTTGGCTGATATACTTAATAATATATGTTACGCAAAGACCCATTTATTACCGGTGAGTACTATCATTTATATAACCGGGGTATAGATAAACGTATTATTTTCAAATCCAGAAAAGATTACGAACGTTTTATGATGCTTTTGTATGTTTCAAATTCTAATGAACAATTTTTCCGTCTTGATAATCTAATAAATCAACAGCGTAAAACATTCAATCAGATTCTAATATTAGAGAAGGGAGAACCACTCATATCCATTGGCGTATGGTGTCTTATGCCAAATCACTTTCATTTATTAATTAAACAAGAAATAGATGGCGGTATTACAAGATTTATGAGAAAGTTGGGCGTAGGATACTCGATGTTTTTTAATATTAAGTACCAAAGGAGTGGATCTTTATTTGGTGGTTTATTTAAATCAAAGTTAATTGGGAAAGATGACGATTACATGAAGCAATTATTTGGGTACATTCATATCAATCCGCTGGATATAGAATTTCCTAACTGGAAGCATGATGTTATTAAGGCAACAGGCAATATGAAAAAATTCCTGACAGTATATCCATACTCCAGTTATTTAGATTATATTGGGGAAAATAGGGTAGAGAAGAATATAATTAATCCAGAAAATTTCCCTGAGTATTTTCAAAATGCCCAATCATTCGAAGATTTCGTTGGGGATTATCTAATTAACGATTTTCCCATTTAAGCATTTAAGCAAGAACCGTTCTAGCAAGAAGTTCTAGCAAGAACTAGCAAGAAGTTCTAGCAAGAATAGCAAGAATTCTAGCAAGTTTAAGCAAGAACCGTTCTTGCTTATGTCGTTCTTGCTTATGCTTATGTTTCTTGCTTATGTGCTTATGTGGTTCTTAGTTCTTGCTTATGGTACCAGCGTTATTTCGGCGGATTCTCTTTTAAATATCTTTCCCAATACCCATGCTCCGAAGGCAGTGTCTTTATTAATCCCTCCATCCCTTTTTTTGAAGGGGGATTTAATTGTATGAGTTGAACAGCTCTTAAATAGGTCAGCTCGTACTCTTTTAATTGGTGGTGGATTTGGATGAGGTATGAAAGGTATTCGGTGTTTTTAGGGTCGTTATTAAATAATTGAAGATAAATGGCTTTGGCCTTAGAAAGTTCCTGTTCTGGGCCCGGTTTAAAGTAGATAAAACCCAAAGATGAGTTTAAAATTGGATTATTCGGCCTTTTGCCAAGCAGTAATTTAATAAAAATCAGAGTTTCTGGATTTTCGGGCTGAAGATTAAAAACCTCCAGCGCCGTTAACCCAGCTTTTTCGTAGTCCCCTGCTTTATCATACAAAAAAGCAAGGGTGGCAAAGTAACTGGCGGCGGCAGATTTTTCGTCAGATGGACGAAGTTTTTCGTAGGATAAAACCGCTTCACGCCAATTTTCCTGGCTCATGTAGGCGACGGCTAACTGCTTATACATAGGATTATAATTATAGCCATTTTGTATTGCTAAATCTGTATTTTTTTTGCCATTTTCTTGGTCTCCTAAAAATATTTGCGCAAGACCTAAATACCAATAACACTCGCCAAATCGCGAGTCTATTGCAATGCAATCCTCACCCACTTTTTTCATTGCAGAATAGTTCTGCGCTATCAAGTAACTTTTCCCCATTTCCGCCATTGATTCTTGCCGTCCGGGGCTTAACTGGATCGCCGTTTGAAGCTGATCTACCGCTTCTTTAAGTAGCGCATTTTTACTGCCCTGGTTTTCTTCTCTGGCAGCCAATACGTTAGTAAAGCTACCCATAAAAAGCCAAGTTCTTGAAAATTTCGGATGGGCATCAGTGGCTGTTTTCAGTAAAGAAACCATTTTTTGGGAGTACTCCACTTCTTTTTCGGGTTCTACAGAAGCGCATCTTTTTACAATATCAGAATATATCAAGACCGCATGCGGTTTTAAAATGCCGGACTTTGCCCAGTCCTCACTATTTGATAGGGTAAATGCTCTTTTGCAATGACCCTCACTTGATAAATTTTTGGCATGGGCTATTTTTTCGTTAAGATATAAGGGTTTTATATTCCAAAACCATAGAAACATAATTATAGCTGCAAAACAAATAAAAATCAGCGGTTTTTTCTTAAAGAAAATGTTTTGGGCGGGGAATACGGTTATTTTTTCTTCCTGTAGCCAAATCAAATAGAAAGAATATCCAATAAAGAAAAAAGAAATCACATACGTTGCAAAGCTGTCAAAATTGAAGAAAAGCACAATAAGATACCCGATAAACATGGCTTGGACTCCATGGATTTTTACCGTATTGCCAGCGTAATCGTCACCCGCCTGCAACGCTTTGGGCGTAGCCAGTGCGGGCAGGTCGTTTTTTTGGGAGTTTTTTGCATGTTCTAGTTTCCAAAAAAGGGCAATCCAAAAAGCGATATAAAGCAGTAAGGAAAATATGCCAGAGCTTGCGGCAATATCTAATAGGATATTATGCGGCCTGTCCCACAGTAGCACAGGATGAGCAAAAGGGACGGGATTGTAATATTTCTCAAAGCCGATATAAAAATTTTCAGGACCCCAGCCCAAAAGCGGTTTGTCTTTTATTGCTTCCACGGTCATGTTCCAAACCGGCAGCCTTACTCCAACAATATCAATAACAATTTTTTGAATGGATACACGGGTTGTTATGACTTTTAAGATATTATTTTTTTCTCCTAATTGGGGAAAAACGTTAAAAAGCAAAACAGCAACGACGGAACATAATATTATGCCGACGGCGATGATTTTGAGCGTTTTATATTTTTTCGGATACGGATACCATAAGAAAAAGTACAAAAAACCGGCCAGTAATCCAAGGTATCCCGCCCTTGAACCGGAAATTAAAATTGTAAAAACAAATAGAAGAAATAACGCCCCGTATGCCCCCTTTTCTTTTTTGCTCTGTTTTTGAATGAAAAACGTAAAGGATAGAAACGATAGAAAAATCATATACATTGCCAAGACGGTGGAGTTGCCAAGGAACGACGGAGTTGAGCCGCTTTCGAATGAAATAAATACGTTTTTTAAAAGATTAAAGTATTGCACAATGGCCAATGCCGATGCCAAAAACCCCGTGATGAATAAAATACGAAACAGCTTTTCCCATTGGTTTTTATTAATAAAAAGAGCTAAAAGAATTGAAAAAAGAAATAAAAATAAAAGGTTTAGCACACCACCGGACCTTGTGGGCGACCCAAATATGCTAAATAGAATGTCTTGGGAAAAAATAGTGGCCGCCAATAAGGTTGCAAAAAAAGCCCCAAGGAGTATTAAGGGCGAGTAAAGAGATTTATTCCATATCGGGAGCTCTATGGAAATACTTTTTTTGTAGAAAAATTTAAAAAGCAAAAAAGAAACTATCGTGGTTATAATAAGTCTAAATAAAATTGACCGTGTCCAATCGGAAGGTTGGAAATTCGGGGGAAGAACTATAATTGGAAGAAGTAAGAGAAAAGCCGCCATCCATACAACAATAGAGGAGGTACTTTTTACACTGTGTTCAGGATTGTTTTTCATATGGCTTTATGATATAAAAGATACATATTTATCATACCTATTACCCCGTAAAAAGCAATGAAAAAAGTAGTCATTACCTCCGGTTTTTTTAACCCAATCCACATCGGCCACATCAATTTAATGAAAGGAGCCAAAGAACTTGGTGATTTTTTGGTGGTTATTGTCAATAACGACGCGCAGGTTAAAATTAAGGGGAGCGCGCCATTTATGGCAGAACAAGAACGGGTGGCAATCATCCAAGAACTGAAGCACGCTGACGATGTATTCCTTTCCATTGACCAAGATATTACGGTTGCCAAAAGCTTGGAATATATTGCTAAAAAATACCCCGGAGAAATCTTCTTTGCCAAAGGGGGCGATCGGAATTTTGACAATATTCCCGAAAGTGAGAAAAAAGTATGCCGGCAGTATAACATTAAGATTGTGAATAATATTGGCGGAAGCAAGGTGCAAAGCTCTTCTGGATTATTGGGCAAGGTTAAGAGTAATTCAAGATAGTCGTATCTATTGTGGAAACAAAAAAATGTCCAATCTGCGAGTCGGGGCCAGTATCGTTTTTTTTGAAAAAGGATGAGTATCCTTTTTCAGTTTGCGATACCTGCCATTTGGTATTTATGAACCCTCTGCCAGACAGCGGACACCTCATTGAAAATGTTTATTCAAAAGAGTCTGGGTATCATTCTAAATCGGTTAAAAACTTAAAGGAAATAAAAAAATACGACAAAAAATTTACCAAGATTATTAATGCGTTGAATCGTTTTAACATAACGGGCAATCTGCTGGATGTGGGGTGCGCCAATGGTGAATTTTTATCCTTGGCAAAAAAACACGGATTTGATGTATATGGGGTTGAGGCCAACACCCATACTGCCGATATCGCCAAGAACAACGGATTGCCTGTTTTTAATGGTACCTTAGAAGAGGCGCGTTTTGAAAATAATTATTTTTCCGTAATATATTTGGGAGACATTATTGAGCACGTTACCGACCCGGTTGCCTTACTCAAGGAATGCAAAAGGATATTAAAAAAAGAAGGAATGATTGTCGTTTCAACCCCCAATATAGATTGTTTTTGGGTTTTAGCCACCCAATATGTTTGCTGTTGGTTTAAGTTTCCATGGTCGGTGCTGCACCCTCCTTACCACGTGTATCTTTTTTGTGAAGCTAATTTCAGAAAACTTATGCAGATGATAGATTTTAAAGTTTTGGAGGTAGAATATCATACTATTTCTTTAAGGCATGAACTTGGCGTAACTGGCCTGTTTAAAAAATACAAAAGGGAAAAATCAATTACCGCATTACTCTACATGGCATTGGTGTTTTTGTCATACGCCATAATATATGGCATCAATTTTTTATTGAAGCCCTTCTTAAAAAAGAGTTTTGAAATGATAGTTTTCGCTAAAAATTAACATATGAACATCAGGGAACTTTTTTTAGAAAATATTGGCATTAGGCAAACCATTTTTAAAAATACTTTTTGGTTGACGGCGGCCGAAGTGGTCATCGGTTTTTTGAGGCTGGGCTTGCTTATCTATGTCGCTAGAATTTTAGGGGCGACTGAGTATGGTAAATTCACCTTTGCTTTTTCTTTTGTTTCAGTGATAGTTATTTTTTCGGATTTGGGCGTCATTGATATTATTACCAGGGAATTTTCCCGCGACAAGGAAAAGGAAAAAGAATTTCCCAAGATACTTACCTTAAATATTGTCTTAAGTTTTGGGGCGCTAGCAATGATGATTATCGGCTCTTTTTTTATAACTTCTGAACCATATATTCAAAGATTAATTTGGATTTTAGCCTGTTTTATCGTATCCACCAGTTTTTTTGGGATATTTTTAGCGTTTTTACGGGGCCGGCAGAAAATGGAGTACGAAGCCGGTATTAAAATTATCCATACTATTATTTTGGTGGGAGTGTCTTTTCTTGGGATTTTTTACTTTCCGTCGGCCATCGGTTTGGGATACGGTTATTTGATAGCCAATCTATTTTCTTTAATCGCGCTTTTATTATTTTTCCACTTTCGTTTCCAGCGCCTGCGGCTTCATTTTGATAAAAGCATATTTAACATTCTAAAAATAGCATGGCCTTTGAGTTTGGGGTATGTGCCGATATGGATTTATATTACCGTAAGTTCCATTATGCTTGGTTATTTTAACTTAATCACTGAAAATGGATGGTATAACGCGGCTGCTAAAATCGCTCTTATCGCAATGTTGCCCGCGGAACTTATTATTAGGAGTTTTTACCCGGTGTTGAGCAAATTTTTTGTCAATGCCAAGCAGGAACTTCAAAAAAGCTGGGATTATTTAATGAGCTTTATTATTTTTTTAGTCATGCCGACGGTGGTGGGGGGGGTCACGCTGGCGCCAAAAATGATCGATTTTTTTTACGGTCCGGATTTTGGCCCATCCATCTTTTTGTTTCAACTCATGATGGTGGTCGTCGGCTTTACTTTTATTAATTACCCCTTCAGCGTCATCTTGATTATTTCAGACCATCAGGCAAAAAATTTCTTCCTTATCATCGCGGGTGTTTTGGTAAATATTGCATTGGGTATGATGTTGATTCCTCTCTTTGGCCTTTACGGGGCCATTGTTTCGGTAATGGCCTCTTCATTGGCTATTTTGCTGTTAACCATGGTTACTTCCAAAAACTTTGTGGAAATATCCCTTTTTAACACCAAGTTATTGAGGCATAGCCTCATTGCAGGGCTTTTTAGCTGCGCGATGTTTTTTGTTATAAGCAATCCCTTTATTTACCGCCTTAATATTTTTTATTCTGCGGGTATAGGAGCGGCAATGTATGGCATGCTATGTCTTTTATTTTATAAGATTCAAAATACTTATGGCAGAAAAATTTAACAGGATTCACCCCGTTAAATCCGCTTCGCAAAGCGAAGCGGTGTCCCGTAATGCAGGACAATTTAACCGGGTAAAAGTTGCTTATTTTTACACTATTTTTAGAAACGCCGCGATGGCACGGTGGGTAAGAAATATTACTGACAACATTGACCAAAGCAAATATGAAGTATCATTTGTCGGCTTAAAAATAGAGGAAAGCTTTACCAAAGAAATCCCAAAGAACATTTGCGTGGTAAATTTAAGTAATCCATATATCCCAACCGCGCTTTTAAAATTAATAGTATATCTTAGAAAAGAGCGGCCGGATATTTTTGTTGCTGCTTTCCCCCATATTAATGTTCTTGCCATGATGGCAAAAGTGATATCGGGAGTTCAAGCAAAAGTTATCCTCACAGACCACAACCACTTTTGGGGCCTTGCCCGTAACGCCAGAAGTTTATACCGCAGATTCTTTGGTATGTTTATTTTGCCACATTTAATGCGAATTTTTTATCCTTTATCCGATGTGGTTATTTGCGCATCAGAAGGTGTGGCGGAAAGTATTTTGGATGTGGTCAAGATTCCCGACAAGGTTAAGGTAATATATTATCCCGTAGCGACCGATAAAATCCAAGAATGGGCGCAGGAGCCGGTAAGCCACCCTTGGTTTTCACAAGCAAAAATTCCCCTTATTTTAGCGGCGGGCAGACTGCTAAACCAAAAAGATTTTCCTACGTTGCTTCGTGCCTTTGCTTTGGTGGTTGAAAACATGCCTGCGCGCATGGCTATTTTAGGAGAGGGAAAAGACCGGGGGACATTAGAAAAGCTGGCCAAAGAACTTGGAATTTCTGACAAGGTTGCGTTTCTTGGATTCCAAAAAAATCCCTTTAAGTATATGAAGAGGGCCACGGTGTTTGTCCTTTCCTCCTTGCACGAGGGGTTTGGAAATGTGCTGGTTGAGGCGATGGCATGTGGCACGCCGGTCATTTCAACCAACTGCAAATCAGGCCCCAGTGAGATTATTGAAGATGGCAAGAGCGGAATTTTGGTTCCCGTGTCAGATTACCAATCGTTATCAAAAGCAATTATCAAGGTGCTTTCAGATGATTCTTTAAGGCAGAAATTTTCCGCGGAAGGATTGGAGAGGGTGAAACATTTTTCTGTCCAGAAAAATATCAGGGGGTACGAAAAAGTTTTTCAAGAATTAATGAGATAGATTCGCTACGAAATACGAATTTAGTACGAATATAAGAATTACGATAAACGAGATTTATATATTCGTATATTAACGTTAATTCGTATATTCGTGACTACTCCAAGATTATGACGCCACTAGTTTCAGTAATTTTACCTACTTACAATAGAGCAAAATATATTACTAAGGCCATAGAAAGCGTTTGGAGGCAAAGTTATAAAAATTTGGAATTGATTATTATCAATGACGCCTCGACGGACGCTACTGGTAAATTAGTTGGCAGGTTTGCGAAGTATAATCCCAAAATAATTATTTTGCGCAACGAAATTAATTTAGGTATCGTCGCCTCTTTAAATAAAGGCATTAAAGCAGCGCAGGGCAAATATATTGCCCGCTTAGATGACGATGATGTTTGGTGCGATGATAAAAAAATAGAAAAGCAAGTAGATTTTTTAGAAAAAAATCAGGAATATTGCTTAGTCGGGGGAGGCGTGATAAAAATAGATAAAAATGACAAAGAGATTGTGCGGTACTTGTTGCCAAAAGAAGATGAATATATTAGAAAAACAATTTTAGTTAATAATGTATTTGCCCATACTACCGTTCTTTTCAGAAAAGATACTTTTTTGAAAGTGGGGGGTTATGATGGAGAATTCGCTTTTATAGAAGATTGGGATTTGTGGTTAAAAATGGGAAAGGTAAGTAAATTTTATAACTTCCAAGAATTTTTTGTATATTATTTAGACCAAGAGCATGACGACCCGTATCACTATAGAAACTACAAAATAAGGAGGAATGTGAAAGTTAATATCGCATTAAGAAAAAAATATATGGATTATTACCCTCATTATAGGAAAGCTATTTTATTTTGCTGGGCCAGTTATTGTTATTCTTTTATACCTTTTAGAAAAGAATTAGGGCCGATCATTCTTAAAATAAGAAAATTAGTTTTTGGCTCACCGCCATATAAATACGTCGATAAAAATAGAAACTACTAAATCAATTATGGAAAATATGCATAGCATATTTTCGTCATTCGTTCGCCAAAAAATATTATTCACTTCGTTCTAACATTTTATGTCTCACTCTCTAGAAACTAAAAAGATTTTAATTACAGGATCTAGCGGCACTATTGGCACGCGGCTTTTTGAAAAGCTTTTAGAAAAAAATTATGATGTTATCGGTTTTGACAGGAATCGCAACAAGTGGAACAGTAATGTAAACAATGTAACTATAACCGGAGATTTATTAAAAAAAGAAGACATAGAAAAAATACCTCATAATATTGATATGATAGTGCATTTAGCGGCAAACCCAAGGGTTTATGATTTGGTGGTAAACCCGGATTTGGCATTGGAAAACATCATTACCACTTATAATGTTTTAGAGTTTGCCAGAAAGAATAACATAAAAAGAGTTATTTTTTCTTCAAGTAGGGAAGCGTATGGAAACAAAAAAGAAATAATTTCCAAAGAAACGGATGTTAATATTGAGCTTTGCGAAAGCCCTTATGCGGCAAGCAAAATTTCAGATGAGGCCTTAATTTACTCTTATTCTAAATGCTACGGTATTAACCATGTCGTTTGCCGTTTTTCCAATGTGTATGGCATGTATGATCAAAGCGAAAGATTTATTCCGCTGATGCTAAGAAAGATGAAAAAAAACGAAAAGATAGAAATTTTCGGAAAAGATAAAGTACTGGATTTTACCCACATTGACGATTGTGTGGAGGGAATGATTAAGTGCATAGAAAAATTTAATAAGGTAAAAAACAATACTTTTAATATCGCTTTTGGAAAAGGGTCAAAGCTTATTGATGTGGCTAAGCTGATTAAAAAAAACTTGCAAAGCAAAAGCCGGATTTTGTTAGGGAAGAACCGACAGGGGGAAGTGGTAAGATTTATTGCCGATATTTCCAAGGCTAAGAAACTGTTGGGGTATGAACCAAAATATAATTTGGAAAATGGCATAGAGTTAGCCATTAATTGGTACGCTAAGAATAGGAATTAGCAAGTGGTGCACTTATTGACCTGTTTTGAACCCTATTGACTTATATCTTAGAAGGTTTATGATGAATAATATGTCAGAAGAAATCAAGCCAGAAAAAATATACACCCCAAAAGAAGCTCGCGATTTTTTAAAGGTTAGCGAAAGCACGATGAAAAGGATGCTAAAGGGCGGTATTATAAAAGCATATAAAGTAAGTGGGCAGTACAGGATTTGGGGAAGAGAAATTTTAAGACTAGTCTCTCCTGAAACCGTAATGACTGGGGACAGGGTTTATTTAAAAATAAAAGAAAGAGTTAAAGACGCCATCAAAAAATGGTAGATACAAAAATATGAGTTTAGACAACAGAACAATTTTAATTACGGGCGGTGTAGGTTCTTTTGGCCAAGAATTCGCAAAAATTATTTTAAAAGAATGCAACCCCAAAAGCGTTAGAATTTATGATAATAGAGAATTAGCTCAAGTTGAAATGGAGAGAGAAATAAAAGATCCACGGTTGAGATTTTTTATTGGAGATATTCGCGATGCAAATAGGCTTCATAGGGCTTTTAATGGCGTTGATATTGTGGTGCATGCGGCAGCCTTAAAGCATGTGCCAATATGCGAATATAATCCTATTGAAGCTATAAAAACAAATATTGATGGAACTGTTAATGTTATTGATGCGGCTATTAATAACGGGGTCCAAAAAGTTATATTGATTAGCACTGATAAGGCAGTGCAACCGGTGAATCTTTACGGGGCTACTAAAATGGTTGCTGAAAAGCTTTTTGTGCAAGGCAATAGTTATTCGGGAGACCGTAAAACCATGTTTAGCGTGGCTCGCTATGGTAATGTAGTGGGAAGCAGTGGAAGCGTGGTGCCTTTGTTTAAAAAACAAAAAGAAATGGGGGAGATTACAATTACCGATGAAACAATGACACGATTTTGGATTACATTAGACCAGGGCGTTCGCTTTGTTGTAAAATGTATTGAAAATATGAAGGGCGGAGAAATATTTATTCCTAAAATTCCCAGCACTAAAATTACTGATTTGGCGGAAGCAATTGCTCCTGGAGTAAAAAGAAAAATAATCGGCATAAGACCTGGTGAAAAAATACACGAAGTATTGTTGACTGCCGAAGAATCACGCAATGCCACAGAGTTTGACGAATACTTTATTATTAAGCCGGAGTTTGCATTTTGGGATAATCAAAACCATAACGATGGGAAAGAAATGCCTGTCAGGTTTGTATATGCATCAAATACTAATGCCCAATGGCTTGATAAGGAGCAAATAAAGCATCTCATTGCATGAAAAAAAATATTCCCTATGGTCATCAGTGGATAGATAATGACGATATAAAAGAAGTGGTTAAGGTTTTAAAAAGCGATTGGCTAACCCAAGGGCCAAACGTTGAAGCATTTGAAAAAGCGGTTGCTAAATACTGCAAGGCAAAGTATGCCGTGGCGGTTTCTTCTGGAACATCGGCTCTGTATTTGGCTTATGCGACAGCTGGAGTCCAGTCAGGAGACGAGGTGGTTACCACTCCTTTGACCTTTGCCGCAACGAGCAATATGCTGTTTTTTTGCGGGGCAAAGCCGGTTTTTGCAGATATTGAAGAAGGCAGTTTAAATATTGACCCAAAAGAAATAGAGAAAAAAATTACTAAAAAAACAAAAGCCATAGTTACTGTAGATTTTGCGGGAAATCCTTGTAATTATGACCAAATTTTAAAAATTGCCAAAAAACATAACCTTTTGGTTATTGAAGATGCTTGCCATGCGCTTGGCGCAAAGTATAGGGGCAAAAAAGTTGGAAGCTTTGCCGATATGACCATTTTAAGTTTTCATCCCGTAAAACATATTACTACCGGAGAGGGAGGGATGGTTTTAACCAATAACAAAAACTTTTACGAAAAGTTAAAAGTTCTAAGAAGCCATGGCATAATCAAAAAACCAGAAAATGGGGGTTGGTACTATGAAATTGAAAACCCTTCTTTTAATTTCAGGATTACCGATATCCAATGCGCCCTAGGTTTAAGCCAGCTTAAAAAATTGGAAAAGTTTATTAAAAGGAGAAGGGAGATTGTAAAAATATACAATAAGAATTTTAAAGATATAAAAAATATTATACTGCCTCAGGAAAGCAAGCGTAGTTTTTCATCTTGGCATATTTATCCAGTACAGATAGTCGGGCAGGATCGAAGAAAATTTTTTGATAGGTTGCGTGAAAATGGCATTGGCGTGCAGGTTCATTATATACCTTTACATTTGCATCCTTTTTACCAAAAACATTTTGGATATAAGGCGGGAGATTTTCCTATTGCAGAAAAGTATTATCAAAGGGCGATAACCCTGCCTCTTTTTCCCAGCATGACAAATAGCGACATTAAAAAAGTGATACAAGAGGTAAAAAATATATGCCAGTAATGAAAATCGGCAAAAAAATAATCGGTGATGGCCATCCTGTGTTTATTGTGGCGGAAATTTCTGGCAATCATAACCAGGATTTTGCACGGGCCAAAGCCTTAGTTGAAGCTGCCTGCCGGACTGGGGTTGACGCGGTAAAATTACAAACATATACGCCCGACACTCTTACCATAGAATCTAAAGAGAAATGGTTTTTGGTTGGTAGTAAAAATAACAAAGATTGGCAGGGTATGACGCTCCATCAGCTATATCAAACTGCCTACACTCCCTGGGAGTGGTACAAGGATCTGAAAAAAATTACTGACAAATACGGAGTTATTCTGTTCTCCGCGCCCTTTGACGAAACTGCAGTTGATTTTCTGGAAAGTATGCACGTGCCATTGTATAAAATTGCTTCGTATGAGATGGTGGACTTGGAACTTTTAAAGAAAGTTGCCAGGACCAAAAAACCCGTGATTATTTCCAAAGCCATGGCTTTTGCAGATGATGCCGCATTGGCCATTAAAACCTTGCGTAAGTACGGAGCTCGCGATATTGCCATGCTTCACTGCGTTGATGCCTACCCTTCAAAGCCCGAAGACATGAATTTGGCTACTATCCCGGATATTGCCAGGAGATTTAAGGTAGTTGCGGGAGTTTCGGATCATAGCTTGGGGATTGTTACTGCGCTCACTTCTGTGTTTTTGGGCGGGCATATTATTGAAAAGCATATAACGCTCAAGCGTTCCGACGGTGGTCCAGATGCAGCATTTTCGCTAGAGCCACATGAATTTAAGGATTTGGTTGACGCTGTGCGGGATGCCGAAAAAGCTGTTGGGAAAGTTTTTTACGGGGTCGCAAAAGGCGAGAAAGCAAATATGATTTTCAAGCGTTCGTTGTTTGTAGTCAAAGATATTAAAGCCGGTGAAAAGTTAACTCGCGAAAATGTCAGGTGTATACGGCCTGGTTTTGGTTTGGCGCCCAAAGAATTGTTAAAGGTCTTGGGTAAAAAAGCCAAAAAAAACATTGACCGAGGCACTCCACTATCATGGAATCTGGTAACGTAAAAAACACATATAATCCAATGAGCGAAGGATTGTTGGGTTTTTTTGTAAAAATGGCCGTATGGTATCATTTTGGTTTTACTGGGCTTGCGCTTTTTAATAAAATTACTCACCAAGAGTTGAGTAAATCTGATGCAGTGGTGATGTTACAAGGCGACCGGTTTGACCACGTAAAAGAACCACAGGATTTATATAAAAAAAATGTTGCCCCGAAGATTATTATCGCCGGCAACAATGAGTTAATCGGACGGGGCAAACGCAACGATGAAAATGATGTGCATTTGCTGGAATTGAAAAAGGAATTAGCGGATAATGGCGTCCCGGAATCGGCAATTATGGTTGAAGACAGGTCATTAAATACCAAAGATCAAGCAATTAATGTGATAAAGTTAGCCAAAGAAAACCATTGGAAAAAAATCATTGTTGTCACCTCTTTATATCATACACTTCGCACATACCTTACATTTGCCAAAAGTTCTAACGATCAAGGATGGCAGGGAGTTATTATTATGCAGCCAGCTAAGCTGCCCTGGGGAAGGCTGGCCAGTGGAAGAAGTAAAACCGCTTGGCAGATGTTGCTCGTAGAATTAAAAAAAATAAAAAAATACAAAAAAGATATAGTAAATATTGGAGAGGGTTTAAATTACTTTAATACGCATATATGAAAATTATTTTTTACGGTGGCCGGCAGGCCGGATTAATAAATTTATTGGCTATCATGGCTTTGGGGCACCAGGTGCTTTGCGTGGTAGCTGTGGATGATGTGGTGGAAAGCGTGGCTTTAAAAATGGGGTTGAATGTCAAAAAACCCAAAAATATTAATGAGGATGAATTCGTTGATTACCTGGAAAGTTTGGGAGCAGAAGTATTTATCTGCTGCCATGGTAGGCAGATAATCAAACCAAGGTTGTTAAAGTTATTTACGTGTGTTAATTTTCACCCTTGTTTGTATAAATACAAAGGTGCCAGCCCTATCAAAAGATTGCTGGCGGAAGGTAATAAAAAAGCTTCGGTTGCCGCCCATTTAATGGTAGAAAAAGTTGATGAGGGCCAAGTCATTGTGGAAAACTTCAAAGAAGTCCAAAGCGATACGGAATTAGGCGTTTATAATGAACTTTATCCGGTGTATGTCCAAACGCTTGTGGATATGTTTAATAAACTATAACCATGGATCTTTTTGATGGAAAATCGGCAAACCGGGTGATACTGAATGATTTGAAAGATAAAATTGTAAAAGAAAAAATCAATCCTGTATTGGCTATCATTTTAGTCGGCGACGACCAAGCTAGCCAAATTTACATAAAGTTAAAAAAAGAAGCCGGCAGCCGAATCGGCATTGAGGTAAGGGATTTTTTGTTTGGCGTGACCGCTGCTGAAGATCAAATAATAAAAAAAATTAAAGAAATAAATAACGATCCTGTAATTGATGGACTGATTGTGCAATTGCCTCTCCCCGAACAATTCGACGAAAATAAAATTATTGAAAGCATTGACCCCAAAAAAGACGTAGACGGTTTTCATAAAAAAAATCAGGAATTCTTAGGGGAAAATGATGCTCCCTATTTTTTGCCCGTTTTGCCCAAAGCTATTTTGTTTACTTTGCAAAAGGCATTTGATGGTAGTTTAAAAAGTGAAAAAATCATAGCATTGGTAAATTCTGATATTTTCGGCCAGGTTTTAACGGCGTTTTTAAGGCGCGAAGGTATTGATCTTGAATATGTGATTAAGGATTCATTGCCCAAAGAAGAGGTTGAAGCAAAATTGCAATTAGCAGATGCCATCATTACGGTATGCGGCTACCCAAAATTAATTACGGAAAATAACATAAAAGAAGGAGCAGCATTAATTGATGCGGGTATAACGCGTGATACTGATGGGGTAGTAAAGGGAGACGTTGACCGGGAAAGCGTAAAAGATAGAGCCGGGTTTTTGACACCCGTGCCTGGCGGGATAGGTCCGTTAACCGTGGCTTTCCTGCTTGAAAATGTGTATTTGGCCGCATCAAAAAATAACCATCATGGATAGTGCATCTTCTAAAAAAATTACGGCGATTATTCAGGCTAGGATGGGGTCAATCCGTTTGCCTGGCAAAGTATTGCTGGATCTTGAAGGCCAGCCGGTTTTAATCCGAGTAATAGAAAGGGTTTTAAAGTCAAAGAAAATTGATAACATTATTATTGCCACCACTGACAAAAAAGAAGATGATGCCATTGCGGGCCTCATTAAGAGGTATCGCAATCCAAAAGTTACATTTTTTCGCGGGTCGGAACTTGATGTAAGGGATAGATATTTTAAAGCCGCAAAAGAACATGCTGTTGATATTATTGTCAGAATCACGTCAGATTGTCCGCTCATTGACCCCACTATTATTGATGGAATTATAGATGAATTTTTATCCTCTGGAGCGGATTATGTCGCCAACATTATCGGCCAAAGAACCTACCCACGGGGTCTGGACGTAGAAGTATTTTCTTTTGATGTTTTAAAAAATATATACGATACGGTAGACGATGCAAATGATAGGGAACACGTAACGTTATACATCCGCCAGCAGCCCCATCTTTTTAGAACCCAAAGCATAACCCATAATAAAGACTATTCGCACCATCGCTGGACGCTGGATGAAAGGGGTGACTACGAGTTTCTTAAGGTCATTTATAAAAATGTGTATCATAAAAACAAGGATTTTGGTATGGAAGAAGTGATTATGTTTTTGGAGCAAAATCCAGCAGTTATGAAATTAAATGAGCAGGTTAGGCAAAAACACCCATGATTGCAATTATAAATTACGGTTTGGGAAATTTAAGCTCGGTAAAGAATGCTTTGGATGTTTTAGGCGTGGATGCAAAAGTAACTGATGATATTCAAGAAATTCGGCAAGCCGATAAAATTATTTTACCCGGAGTGGGGGCCTTTGGATATGGCATGGAAAATTTAAGAAAATTGGGGTTGGTGGAGGTTTTACAAAAAGAAGTCGTGGAAAATAAAAAACCTTTTTTGGGAATTTGCCTGGGAATGCAATTAATATGCAAAAAAAGCTATGAAGAGGGTGAATTTGAAGGATTGGGATGGGTTGACGCCGAAGTGATCCGTTTTAATGATAATGGGGGGAGGCTGTTGGTTCCGCACGTTGGCTGGAACAGTGTTGAGTGTGACCTTAATTGCCCGATTCTTTTTGGCGGAGCTTCCGAGCAAACATTTTACTTTGTGCACAGTTACTACCCTGATGTTAAAGACCAAGGCATTGTAATGGGTTGGTGCGATTATGGAGTAAAGTTTCCCGCCATTTTGCAAAAAAATAATATCTTCGCGGCGCAATTTCACCCGGAAAAAAGCCAGACCGAAGGATTAGAAATACTAAAAAAATTTTCAATTTTGTAATATGCTTAAAAAACGGCTTACCCCATGTTTATTTTTAAAAAATGGAAGACTTGTGCGATCTGAAAAATTTTCCTACCACCAGATTCTGGGAAACCCCATTACGCAGGTTGAAAGGATTAATTCCTGGTCTGCCGATGAATTAATTTATATTGACATTAGTGATGATCAAAACCATGATTTGCAACGCGATGACCAGAAAATAAAAAACATGGATAACATTTACCAGATTATTGAAACTGTTTCAAAAACTTGCTTCATACCGCTTACGTTTGGAGGCAATATAAAAACCATTAAAGATATTAGAGAACGGTTAAAAAGGGGTGCCGATAAAGTGGTAATTAACACAGCAGCATTTAAAGCGCCAGATTTAATCACTCAAGCTGCAGGGGTTTTTGGAAGACAATGCATTGTGGTTGGAATTGATGTAAAAACTAATAGCAAAGGTGGATATGAAGTATATGTTGAGCACGGTAAAAAAGCCACGGGATTGCATCCTGTTGTTTGGGCCAAAGAAGTGGAAAAATTTGGCGCGGGTGAAATTTTTCTAAATTCCATAGACAGGGATGGAAGCGCAGAAGGTTATGATGTAGCATTAATTAAAATGATTTCAGGGGCAGTGTCAATACCGGTAATTGCTTGCGGAGGCGTCGGAATATTTGAGCATTTTGTAGATGGGATTGAAGCCGGCGCCAGCGCCGTATCGGCGGGCAATATCTTTAATTTTACCGAAAATAGCGTGATTGAAGCTAAAAAAACATTAAAAAGCGCAGGCATTGATATCCGGCCCATCGTGGCATAATAAAATTTAATTATTTTAAATTTATGACAAGGCCTCCAAAAGTAACTTATTGCACTAAGTGCGTATACCCGTCTTCTTCGGCGGTGCCTTTGGTATTTGATGAAAATGGGGTTTGCAGCGGATGCAGGGTGTTTAGCCAGACAGGTGATATGAATTGGGAACAACGCAAAGAAATGTTAAAAAAAATTGTTGCAAGATATAAAACCGACAGCAATTATGATTGCATCGTGCCGGTAAGCGGAGGCAAGGACAGTTACTTTCAAGTCCACTATGCAATAAAAGAATTGGGGCTCAATCCTTTATTGGTTACTTACCATGGCAACAATTTTTTACCGGTAGGAGAAAGGAATCTGGAAAAAATGCGCCACGTATTTGATGCCGACCACATTATTTTCAGGCCAAGCGAAGATGTATTAAAAAAAATCAACAAAAAATGTTTTTACCTTATGGGGGATATGAATTGGCACAACCATTGCGGCATATTTACCTATCCGGTCCAAATTGCCGTAAAAATGAACATCCCTCTTGTTATTTGGGGAGAGCACGGTTATGTTGATTTGGGAGGCATGTATTCCATGAAAGATTTTATAGAAATGACCCGTAAATTCCGTGATGAGCATGCTTGCCGGGGATACGACTGGGATGACATGATAGACCAACACTTGGGCATCAAAGGGCAGGATGTTTTATGGGCAAAATATCCGACTGACAAGGAGCTGGAAGACGTAGGAGTGCGCGGCATTTATCTTGGCAACTTCATTCCCTGGGACGCCAATGAGCACACTAAGCTAGTCATAGAAAAATACGGCTGGGAAACATTTGAAGGCAACTTTGATAGGACTTACCGCAAATTCTCAAATTTGGACGATATGCACGAAAATGGCGTTCATGACTATTTAAAGTATATTAAATTCGGATATGGGCGCGCATCGGATCATGCTTCTAAAGATATTAGGCGGGGGCATATGACGCGCGAACAAGGCATTGAAATGGTAAAAAAATATGACCATGTAAAGCCCAGTGATTTAAAGCGCTGGCTTGAATATGTAGGCATGAGCGAGGAAGAATTTGATAGGGTTTGCGATACGTTCCGGGACCCCCGGGTTTGGTTTAAAAGTGACGGCAAATGGGCAAAAGATAATATTTGGGATAATTAAATTTTTATTAATCTTATGATTAAAATAAATTTTCAACAAAGAAATTGGGCAGGGGAACATGGTAATAAATATAATCTACGCAACCCTCAAAACCCAACGGACGTAAATAAGCTTTACAAAAAAAGCTTTGGAGTTACTAGAATAAAAATGAACGATGACTTTTTGCGTAGCTTGCGCAGGGACATTAATATTTTAGAAGTAGGGACAAATGTTGGAGCTCAATTGCAAACTTTGCAGAAGATGGGTTTTTTAAACCTGTATGGAATAGAAATAAATAGAAAAGCGATAGAAACATCTAAGAAAATTAGCAAGAATATTGATATTATTAGGGCGTCAGCTTTAGACATTCCCTTTAAGGATAATTATTTTGATTTAGTGTTTACTTCCGGCGTATTAATCCACATATCACCCTCTTACATTAAAAAAGTTATCACAGAAATCCATCGGTGCGCTAAAAATTATATTTGGGGTTTTGAATATTATGCCGATGCCTATGCGCAAGTACCATATCGGGGAAAGAAGAACATGCTTTGGAAAACTGATTTTGCAAAATTATATCTTGATTCTTTTAATGATTTAACGTTAGTGAAAGAACGAAAAATGAAATATTTATATGATCAAAATGTAGATGCAATGTTTCTTTTAAAAAAGAAAATTAGACCTGTCCAATAAACGTAAAAAGTAAATTATCTAAAAAAGTTTCTGGCAACATGTCTCAAAAAAGAACTATCAGCAGTAATATCAAATATAATATTGCTAACCATGGCATCAGTTTTGTGATAGGACTAATGTTATTTCCTTTCATTGTTTCTCATGTGGGTAAAGAAATTTACGGCACTTATCTTTTGGTAACGACTTTTATAGGATATTTTGGGGTGCTAGATTTCGGGGTCGGCACCGCGGTGGCAAAATATGTAGCCGAATTTACCGGAAAAAATGACCGCGGCGGGACGGCTAAAATTATCAATGCTTCTTTGTTTTTTTATATTATAGTCGGTTTTATTTGCGCTATCGCCCTTTTGTTATTATCTTTCTATTTTGACCGTATTTTTACCATAGGATCCGCTAATGTTATAGTGATGCGGCGGCTCTTTTGGGTTGGCGCCGGGGCATCACTGTTAATTTGGCCCGGCCGGACTTTTGACGGTATTTTGTATGGGCTGCAGCGATTTGATTGGCTGGTAATAAATAATATAGTGGTAACTATTCTGACCGCTATTTCCGCTTATGTTATTTTTACCAATAACTTAGGGATGGTTTGGTTTTTAGCCGCGTCTTATTTTTTTATTATTATCCGTTATATCATTTCTTTTATTGTTTTAAGGTACCATATTTTGAAAATACCCATATCCCTGCCTTATTTTGACAAAGAAACCTCCAAGAAGATTTTTGGTTTCAGTTTTTTTCTGTTTCTTTCTACCTTATTATCCCTGCTAATTTTTAACTTTGACAGTTTCGTTATCGGGGTTTTTACTTCAGTTGCAGCAGTTACCCTGTATGGGGTTGGATATAGTCTGCAAAATGGGTTTAGGGCAGTTAATAGTTTGATGGGGGGGCCTCTTTTTGCAGCTAGTGCCGCGCTTGAAGGAAAAAACGAGCAAGATAAGCAAAAAGAGCTATTATTTAAGGGAACAAAATATATGATGATGATTTTTGCTCCCGGAGTCATTATTACTATTATTTTTGCCAGGATCTTTATTAATAACTGGATGGGGCCGGGTTTTGAAGCGAGTATTTTGCCAGCCCAATGTTTGATCTTTTTTTGGATATTTAATGCTACTTTGCAAGTTGGTTCGGGCCTGGCAACCGCCAAGGGTTATGTTAAGGTATTTTTTAAAATCACTTTTTTAAACGCCCTGGTAAATGTTATTTTAAGTTTAGCATTGGTTAAGCCGTTGGGCATTTTAGGTGTTGTTTTGGGTACCACCATTCCCATGATTTTAATTGATTTCCCCCTGTCGCTTTGGCAGATACTGAAAATAATGAAGGTCAGTTTTTGGGAATTTTTTAATCGCGCAATTAAAAAAAATCTTGGGGTTTGCCTTTTTGCCATTGCGGTATCGGTTTTGTTCCTTAGTATTTTTCAGTCAGCCAATGTTTGGTTAACTATAGTTCAAATGGGATTGGCATATGGAATTGTTATGTTGGCAGGTTTTTATCTTTTTTTATCGTCAAAAGAGCGAAAAGAAATATTATTTATGCTTAAATTTTAATAGACCTGTTGCGTATTAAGGATTGTCGCGAAAATTGAAGATTTTAAGCTACAAATTTGATAGAATTTTGAGGTTTACCCATAGGGTAAGCCGAAAAATTATAGCAAATTTGTGGCCGAAATATGCAATTTGCAGTAAATCCTTAATACGCAACAGGTCTAATTTCCTGAAATTATTATGAATATAGATGCGATATATTCTAAGTATGAAAAGCTAATGCCTCGCGAAAAGCTCCCCGAATTCTTATTTGAATATTTTCACAGGTTTGACAAGGTTCCATGGGTAACCAATACTGAAGAGGGTTCATTTTATCGTGCCCTCCAATCTACCGCCAAGGAGTATCGTCAACAAAAATTCCTTACTGATTTTTTAGATAGGATTTTTTTAACATATTACTCTAAGAAAAAATCTTCCCGCAATAGGAAGAAAATTTTGTTTAGGCCGTTTAAATATTACAATATTATTTTAGAAGCAAAAAAGCATCATCAAGTGGGATTGTTTGTTCATGGAAATTATGATAGGTTATTTGCCTTAAGACATGGCATGGGTTATGTTGCCACCAGCGATTTAGACCAGTATGTCTTGGCGTATCTAGAACAGAAGGATATCACTTGCCTTTACCGATTAATTAATGCAGTAGAGAAGAAACTTGTTTCTGCTAAGCCGGATTATATCGTTTTATGGACTGATATCCTTCCTATTGAGCGGACTATTGCTTTGGTAGCCAAGAAACTAGGTATTGCTACGCTAGAAATCCAGCATGGGTTGGAAGATTCGTTTTGGCCGATAGAAAGTGGCAAGGTGGTCGACTATGTGTTAGTCTGGGGGAGGTATTTTATAGATTTATATGCCAAACAAAATATAAGGAAACCACAAGACTTGTATACTGTGGGGTATCCATATGTATCCCCAAATAATCCAGGGACTGTCAAGCATCATAATCCCTACGTGGTATATTACTTAGGTGCAAATTTAGAAGTTTACAATGACGCATTCCTTAATGTTAAAGTACAAACTATTAAGAAACTGGATGAAATTTGCAAAGCATTAGGAATGCCGTTTTTTTACCGGCCGCACCCGGGCGATGATCGTGAATTATTGCAGAAACATTTACCGGGCATCTCATTTACCAATCCAAGTGAAGGATTGCAAGAGGCGTTCACGTGCGCAGACATATTTATTAGCTTTCAGTCAAGCGCCTTAGTTGAATCCTCTATGAGATCAAAGGTTTCTTTACAATTGCTCAATTATCCTATAGAATCAGATAACTTTGAAAAATTGGGGGTCTGTAGTAAATCGTGCGTAACTATAGAGGCATTAGGAGATTATTTAAAAAAAATAGTCGATGCAAAGAATTTGGACGCATTCAAAATCAAATTTAATAACGGATATGTGGAGACAAGATATAATCCAGCGGAGCGATTTTTAGAGATAATACAAGATATAGAAAAAAAGAAACGCGATCCCAATCTACGAATGCATCCTAATGATACGAATACGTATTCGGAACATTCGGATGAGGATTCGGATAATTCGGATCGCTGACATAAAATGAAGACGATCATCCTTTGCGGGGGGTTGGGTACCCGCATGAAAGAAGAAACTGAATACAAGCCAAAGGCAATGGTACTCATCGGCGGAAAGCCGATACTGTGGCACATCATGAAAATATATAGCCATTACGGCTACAACGAGTTTGTGCTGGCTTTGGGTTATAAGGGAGAGATGATAAAGGATTACTTTTTAAATCAAAAAAAATTCCAGAATGACTTTACTCTTGATACTGCTACCCACGAAACAACGTTCCATAACAGTGTTGGTGATGATTTTAAAATTATCTTTGCTGATACTGGCTTGGAAAGCAATACGGGCGAACGGATTTTGCGGGCGCAAAAGTATATTACCGAGGATGATTTTATGCTTACGTATGGCGATGGCGTAAGCAATATTAATATTAAAGAATTGGTGGATTTCCATCAAAAGCATGGGCTTTTGGGCACTGTCAGTGGCGTGCATCCATATTCTAAATATGGACTCATAAAAACCGGTAGCAATAACTTAGTTGAAAGTTTCGATGAGAAGCCATTGATGCATGACTACGTAAGCGGCGGATTTATGGTATTTAATAAAAAAGCTTTAGCATATTTTGATGATGGACACGAACAAAGTGGTTTGAAAAAAATGGCAGCCATTCATCAGTTGTCAATCTATAGGCACGAAGGGTTTTGGAAGTCAATGGATACCTATAGGGAAATGGAAGAACTTAATAAGTTATGGCAGGATAGCAAACCATGGACAGTTTGGGAAAAATGAAATATTATGTAGAATAAAAAACCAAAATGAAAAATATACGCAAACTAAAATCTAAAAATGTGATAGTGACGGGCGGAGCTGGATTTGCCCAGCACCACCTATTATGCATACATTATTTATGAAATTTTTAAAAAGTAAAAAAATCTTAATCACAGGTGGTGCTGGGTTTATCGGAAGCCATATTGTAAATCAGTTAATACAAAAAGGTCATCATGTGGCTGTGATAGATAATTTGTCTTCCGGTAAAAAAGAAAGTATCCATCCCAAAGCTACATTTTATAACAAAGATATAAGGGATAAAAACATTTCTAAAATTTTTGAAAAAGAAAATCCAAAAGCTGTTTTCCATTTAGCCGCTTATCCTCTGGTTGGCCAGGCCTATAAAAACCCCTTTAAGGCCATAGAAACAAACGTCATGGGTACGGTTAATATTTTAGATATTTGCAGAAAACGAGGAAATTTGGAAACAATTGTTGTTGTTTCGTCGGATAAAGCTTATGGTAAGTCAAAAAAACTTCCCTACCAAGAACATTTCCCGTTAAAAGGGGACCATCCTTATGATGTTTCTAAATCAGCGGCTGACCTGATAGCTCAAACGTATTTTCATACCTACAATATGCCTATTACTATAACAAGGTTTAGCAATGTGTATGGACCCGGCGACCCTAATTTTTCCAGAATAGTTCCTGGGGCTATAGATGCTGTTATAAATAACAAAGAACTTTTGATAAGGAGCGACGGTAAAATGGTAAGAGGATATACCTATGTAAAAGATATAGCTGATGGTTGCATTAAACTCATGGAAAACAAAGAAAAGGTTGCGGGAGAAGCGTTTAACTTTGCCTGTGAGAATATTTTTAGCGTGATGGATGTCGTCAAAAAAATTGAAAAAATTCTGGGAACAAAAATTAATTACAAAATATTGAATATTGCCAATAACGAGATACCCAAGCAATATCTTGATTGGGCCAAAGCCAAAAAAACGTTAAACTGGCAACCCATGACAACTTTTGAAGACGGAATAAAAGAAACATTTGATTGGATTAAAAATTCCCGTTTTGAAAATTAAGAAAAAAAGAGGTGCGGCCTTTCGGATGCACCTTCAGAGTTGTCTTGCGAAACTCGTCAATTTACCGACTATTTGTAGAGGGGATAATTACGGGCTACCCTAGGGATAACCTCGGAGCGGTGATGTCCCACCGTTTTTTCAGGGAGATCATGCACTGAAAACCACTTTCCCCACAAACACTCACCTTCTTGAAGATGACAGAGGTACAGGAGTGAGAAAAAGTGGCCCCTTGCCTCGGTGGGATGGTTGAAGTTTTCAATGAATCGGTAAGAGAGAATTTTCCCAGCGAATTCCCTTTCGGATAGCCGTTTCATCACATCTTCGACACTTTCTCCCGGTCGCATGATTGATCCGGGACAGTGCCATTGGCCGGGGTAGGCCGTATCGGTTAGTGAACGCTGAACTAGATGCACTTCCGTAAATGCTTCAGTGAAGCCAGGACCGGTATCCTTGTGATATCCGTCCCGTAGGCACACAGCCTCAATGGCTACACTCACCGTTAAGCGAGCTAGCGCATCAAAGAGTGACGTGCCATAAGGTTGCTTGGGGTCAATTTCCCCCAAAGCCCTGAACAGTTCTGCGTTCCCCTGCATGGGTAGTGTCCTCCAAAAAGTGGAAAGAACTGAAAAGCTAACTATTTTAATATACAAAATGTCAGTCAAAAGTCAAGTAAATAAAAAGTAACCCCTCACACTTCTCCAATCCTACACTCGTCGTCATTGCGAGCCCTCGCAAGGGCGTGGCAATCTCCACCGTAGTTTTCTTACTATATTGACAAAGATTGCTTCGTCGCTGTGGCTCCTCGCAATGACGATGGGGTGTGAGAGGTTATAATAAAAAACGAAATAAAAAGTGTTAATAATCGGCGGGTCGGAGTCTATCCCCAAAGTGATTTCCCCTTTTTCCAGCCAAAATAACTTTTCAAAAAATCCTGATGTTGCTTTACGAGATTTTTAGGAATATAATCAATCCATTTATGCGTTGCTTTGGGATGAGTGGAAAGCTGGACCAAAAAATAAAATCCGATAATATGCCTTTTATTTTTACTTTCCAGGCAGTTGTATTTAATGTTAGTGTCTTTATATTTTTTGATGCCCGTTTTTAGTTCCGCCCGCACAAGATGGCGTAATCTTTGTAAAAAAGTTTCGCCATACCTGATAAAGCTTCCCGGTAAATGACATGACTGAGGGTAATTATGGTCGTCCCTTGGCATAACTAGCACTTTTGTTGGATGGTCGATATTGTCCACGATGACCGCTTCAACGGTTGTTTGGGGGGCAATAGCAATAATCGCATCAAAAAGTTCTTTTCCTACTCCGTCTTCGGGATTTGAAATTTTCCTTAACAGTAAAACGGCAAGATGTTTAATCTCTTTTTGGGAAAGTTTTGCAATGTCGATAGTATGTTGGCCAGCCATGGTAAAATTGTAGCACGATCTTATGTGTAATTCAAAGTCAATAGACCTGTTGCGTATTAAGGATTGTCGCGAAAATTGAAGATTGCACCGGCGGGGATGCCCTGCGGGTCAAGGGCCAGAAATTTGATAGAATGTTTCGGCTTGCCTCCAGGCCCGGAGATGGGGAAATTTGTTGCTACAAATTTACCCACATCTTGACCGAAACATTATTGCAAATTTCTGGCCAAAATATGCAATTTGCTACAGACGGGGGTTCCGGCTGAGCCGGCAACCCTCGCGTCTCGAGCAAATTCTTAATACGCAACAGGTCTAATAAAAATATTATTAATTTAATCAACTAATAAGTCAGTTCTTTTAAAAGAAATCTTGTTAGTTTCAATGTATATGAATTGTAGAAGTTGCAAAACAGAAATAGTAGAGTTTTTTTCTTTAGGGCAGATGCCATCAATTAACGTTTTTTTAAAAAAAGAGGAAGATTCTGCTTCAGAAAAAAAATATAATTTGAGCGTGGGTTTTTGTCCTAAATGTTCTTTGGTTCAAATTCTCGATACTATACCACCAGCAGAGCTTTTCGTAGATTATGTCTATTTTTCAGCCGTATCTAGCCAGTTTTTGGAGCATTGCAAAGAGAATGCGGCTGATTTAACTAAAAAATTAAACCTTGGCCCCGAAAGTTTGGTCTTAGAAATAGCCAGCAATGACGGCTCCCAACTGCAAGCTTTTAAAGAATTAGGCATACCGGTGCTGGGTGTAGATCCCGCTAAAAATATTGCCAAGGTAGCTAATGAAAGGGGCGTCAAAACCATTGATGAGTTTTTTAGTTATGACTTGGCTAAAAAGCTAAAAGAAGAGCAGAATATTCAGGCAGATTTAATTTTTGGCGCCAATGTGTTGGCTCATGTGGAGGGGATTGTGGACTTTGTAAAAGGAGTAAAAGAGCTTTTAAAGCCGCAGGGAACAGCGGTTTTTGAGTTTCCCTATGTTCGGGGCTTAGTAGAAAATAAATTTGATGTTATTTACCACGAACATGTTTTTTACTACTCATTAATAGCATTGATACATTTATTTAAGACGGCGGATCTGGAAATTTATGATGTAAAAATGACTCCAATGCAAGGCGGGTCTTTAATGTTCTTTGCTTCTCATGCCGGAGCTTTTCCAATACACCAAAATGTGAAAGACCTTATCGCCAAGGAAATAGAAAGCGGGTTCGATAAACTAGAAACGTATCAGAAAATGAGTGAGAATGTGTTAAGGATAAAAAAGGATTTACTTGATCTGTTGGAAAAAATTAAGAGCGAGGGTAAGAAGGTAGCCGCTTACTCCGCTTCCGCAAAAGGAACTGTTTTATTGAATTATTTTGGAATAAACTCTAATTACATAGATTTCATTGTTGATAAATCAAAAGCAAAACAGGGTTTGTATACGCCCGGGACTCATTTACTGGTATATCCGCCTGAAAAAATAGGCCAAGATAAGCCCGATTATGTTCTCATTCTGTGCTGGAATCTTGCCGACGAAGTTATGGAGATGCAAGAACTGAAAACTTGGCGCCAAGGCGGAGGAAAGTTTATTATTCCCATACCAGAAGTAAAAGTTTTGTAAAAAAAGCGGCCAGAAGAGTTGCAATTCTTCTGGCCAATAGGTTCATTGGTCGCGCTGGTTGAGGTAGTCCAGCACTTGTCGCGCTGATACCAAATCGCCCTTTGCGTGGTATGCTTCGATGCGTTTCCACTCGTTTTGAATGAGCTCAAAGCGCTTTCCGCTTTCCACATTTTGCGAATGAATGGCTTTATCCATCCACGGCAAATGTGTGCCCAGAACACTGAAAACCTTGAGTTCTGGGTATTGGCGAAGTACAATTGAGACAGTATTCACAAATGCCCTGAGTTGGTGAAAAGGAGAAGCCACCACATAGACGTTTTTCCATTGTCGCATTTTTGCATGGGCAATGTGAGCCAGGGCCTCGGTGTGGGTATGAGCCAGCGCTTCGGTGATCTGGAGGGGGATGATGGCTTCCGAGGGAATGCCAAGCTGAATGAGTTTTGTTTGGTAGTCAGGAAGATAATCTTGTCTTGTGACAAGCTTTCCTCCTTGTCCAAAGACCACCCTTTCAGCGAGGTTTTTTTCATAGAGCCGTTTGACTCCCAGAAAAATTGAATCCTCGTTGTCTTTGGTTTGGCCATACATGATTATGGCGTCAGCCTTGGCTTTTGGCCCATCATCATCCATGATTCTCTGGGTAAGCTCTAGCAACTCAACATACGAAGAAGCGAACATGTTGCGACTTCCTTTATCATAGAGGTTGTCAATGTGACCAAGAACAATCTTGATCGCTGTGCACAATATATCGTATTAATATAGCATTGTCAATGGTTATAAAACTAGCATGAAAAAAATTTTATTAATCGGCAAAACGGGTCAATTGGGAAGCGAAATAATGAAAGACGCTTTTTCTTTTGGTTTTGAAACTATCGGCTTTGAGCAAAAAGAATTGGATGTTACTAATCACCTGCAAGTAAAAGAAAAAATTGATAAAATTAAACCAAATGTTGTTATCAATACATCGGCTTACCAGGTTATTCCAATGTGTGAGAAAAATCCTTTGTTAGCAATGGCGGTGAATTTTCTTGCGGTGCAAAATTTAGCTAGAATATGCCAAGAAAATAATATTACTTTTATTACCTACAGCAGCGATTATGTTTTTGATGGAACCAAGGGGGTGCCTAGTGAGGAGGACGATGCGCCAAATCCTTTGCAAATGTATGGTATGTCGAAACTAGCCGGAGAATGCGCCGCCTTGGCGGCTTTCCCTGACGGGGTTTTTATTATCAGAACCTGCGGGCTTTATGGCGGCAAAGAAGGTAGTCCTGCAAAAGGGAATTTTGTGTTAAATATTATTAAAGAGGCGCAAGATAAAGAGGTTATTGAGGTGAGTGTTGAACAGATTGCAAGTCCTACATATGCGGGTGATTTAAGTAAAGCCACCTTAAAATTACTCACTAGCGAAGCAAAGCCCGGAATATATCATCTGGCTGGCGAGGGAGCGTGCAGCTGGTATGAATTTACAAAAGAAATTTTCAAATTAGCCAAAATTAATAAAGAATTAAAACCGGTTGACAGGGGCGGCCTTGATGGCACCATAAAGCGCCCAAAATTTTCAGCTTTGAAAAACACAAAAGCCAAGGCATTGGGAATAGTATTGCCTTCTTGGCAAGAGGGATTAAAATCTTATTTCGATTTTTTAAAGGAGTAATCACGAATATACGAATTTAAGATAATAGACCTGTTGCGTATTAAGGATTTGCTGCAAATTGCATATTTCGGCCACAAATTTGCAATACCTAGTATAATTTGTCGCTCGCTTGGAAAAGAATAATTGCTATTCTTCTTTTTCTCTCTCGCTTAGCAAATTATAATTTTTCGGCGGGCCTGGAGGCAAGCCGAAAAATTCTATCAAATTTCTGATCCAAAATTTTCAATTTTCGCGACAATCCTTAATACGCAACAGGTCTAATATACGAATATACAAATTACGACCGTACGCTCACATTCGTATATTGGTATATTTAAACGTATTTGTATATTCGTGACTACTCCATAACAAATGAATAATAACCAACAGGTAAAACCATTCATTAGCGTAATTATTCCGACCCGTGAAAGGGCTGATACATTATTGTTTGCCATAAAGACCGCGTTGGACCAAAATAGTGATGATTACGAGGTGGTTGTCAGCGATAACTTCAGCCAAGATAACACTAAAGAAGTTGTGGATAGTTTTAATGACCCGCGTTTGGTTTACGTTAACTCCGGCCGGCGTTTGTCCATGTGTGACAACTATGAATTTGGACTGGAGCATGCAAGGGGAGAGTATGTGATTATCATTGGCGATGACGATGCCATTATGCCCGGCGCGATAGATGCATTGCTCCTGACTATGAAAAGCAACCCCAGTTTAGTATATTATTGGTCTTACTCTGTGTATACTTGGCCTAAAAATGGAAAGAATGCTTCCGCTTACTACGTGCCTTACAACCATCTTCCACGTAAGATTAATTTAAAAAAAATAGCTTATCGGTTTATAGCTGTAATGCGGGAAAGCGGGCAACTTCCTTCTCCATATCATGGCGCAGTTGCAAAATCTATTTTAGATACAATACGAAAGCAAACCGGCCGAGTGTTCCACTCCACCCAGCCCGATCTTTTCACGTCATTTGCTATACCAGTCTTTGTTGATACAGCGCTTAACGTAGGTTATATCGTTACGGTGGCAGGAAAATCGCCAAAATCCAATAGCGCGATAGCGTACGGTAGGGATGGCAGAGCGATCTATGAAAAGTTTCTCAAAGAGTACGGAGATTATAAGATTCATCGGTCGCTGTTCCCCGGAATAGACCTCTTGGCTAATGTGATACAGGATTCTATATTAGTTGCAATGGATAAGTTTCCGCAATTTTACCGTAGTATCGATTTTAATTATAATGCTATGTGGGCATTTATAGTTTCCCAAGCCGGATATTTTAAATGGAATATCAACATAAAAGAAGTTATCCAGAAAAGGCGCCAGATACGTCAATATCATTCTTTTAGCGTTTTACAATTCCTAAAATATTGTATTATCAATAAGCTCGTTGCATGGTATTCATATCGCAACCCCATCGCATTATACCGTAGTTTTCAAAGAAAGATTATGAAAATTGGGCCCTTTTCCAATGGTGCGCCGGATAATATCAGTGATTTCGTAAAACAACTCGCGGATTATCAAAAAAAGCCTTGCGACAAGATAAAATATTTAAATTCTCATTATGTTGCTCGGACGATTTTGTCATTAAAGAAGAAGATGTTTCATCCAGAAACTGTGAGGCAAGAAGAAGAGGAAATTATTTTTTACTCTCAATTTATAAAAAAGGGAGACCTATGTTTTGACGTGGGGGCAAACATAGGCAATAAAACAAATATATTTTTAAAGCTAGGGGCAAAAGTAATAGCTGTTGAACCGCAGAAACTCGCCTGCCAAAAAATTAATCATTTCTATGGAGATAGTAAAAATCTTGTTGTTATAAATAAAGGATTAGCCGCGAATGCTGGTTTTCTGGAATTATCAACCGGCGAAGACCGGAGCGTGCTTGCGACGATGTCTGAAAAGTGGCGAAAAGAGAACGGTTTTTCAAAAAATGATACATGGAATAAAATAGAAAAGGTGTCGGTCACTACCTTGGATAACTTGATAACCGAATATGGTTTGCCCAAATTTTGCAAGATTGATGTTGAGGGTTTTGAAGAGCAAGTTTTAAGGGGATTGATCCGGCCCATACCCTATCTTTCTTTTGAATTCCATAAAAGTTTTTTTGATGAAGCGAAAAAGTGTATCGATCAGCTGGTGCATTTAGGCAATGTCAAGTTCAATGTTTGTTTTGGCACGTCTATGGAGTTTGTTTTTAAACAATGGGTTGGCAAAGATGAGTTGTTATTAAAAATCGAAAAAACAGAGGGTAAAGATTTGTGGGGAGACATTTATATTAAGTATAACTAAATGAAGATTGTAAAATGTTTAAAAAAATAATTAAGCAGTATATTTTAAATCCGTTTTTGGGAAAGAAAGCTTTCCAACCCTTTTTTGAAAGAGTTAATTTCATTGCTTTGCAGGGCATGAATTTTTATGGAGTGGGGATACAAGATGGCGGAGAAAAAATGGTAATAAGCTATTTTTTTAACCAGTTAGATAAAAATATAAAACCGATTATTTTTGATGTTGGGGCTAATGTCGGAGATTACGCAATAGCAGTAGGTTCAATTATTGGCCAAAGAGCTCAATTATATTGTTTTGAACCGTCAAAAGAAACATTCGCTTTACTAAAAGAAAATGTAAAAAATCATAAAAATATTAAACTATATAATTTTGGTTTTGGCGAAGAGAATAAACAAACAGTTCTTTATTCCAATGAAAAGGGCTCTGGCCTCGCTTCTTTATATGATAGAAAATTAGAGTATCATGGTATTATCATGGGCGAGCGAGAAAATGTTACGATCAGACGTTTGGATGATTTTTGCAGGGAAAATAACATAGAACATATACATTTTTTAAAAATGGATGTTGAGGGCAATGAATTAAATATTTTAAAGGGAGCAGCAGGAATGATTACATCGGGAGCTGTTGACTTCATTCAGTTTGAATTTGGCGGCTGCAATATAGATTCCAGGACTTTTTTTAAGGACTTTTTTGATTTTTTAAATCCCAATTACAACATTTATAGAATTTTAAAAGATGGAATAAGGTTAATTGACAGTTACAAAGAAGAGCAAGAAGTTTTTCTAACGATTAATTATTTGGCTATTTTAAGAAAGAAGTCTAATATATGAGAATTTACATTGTTGGTTCGCTAAAAATAGATTCCTTGATGCGAAAGATGTTTTTTATGAACAGTCTTCGTTCTTTAGATTCGGTTTCGTCGTTATTTTACTGGAACTTCAATATCGTGGGCAAATATGCAAAATCCTGCGGTAAAGAAGTTGCGAGGCGCTACAAGAGTGCTTCTATAACTCATGATGATAATTCTTCGTACTATGGTATAGTAAAAAAGCAAATTTCCCAAATTAACGAAAGCACGCATAATGCTCTCTTGTTTTTTTTGATGGAAGACCATTGGTTCGTTTGCCCCCATAAAAATGTATTTTTTTATTTACTAGAAGAGTTTTACAATTCAAGAGCAGATGTGTTAAGAATAACTCATTTACTTGAGCTTTGGCAGCGCGAACACGCATATACGGTAACGGCTAACAAACCTTTATACAAAGAATGCCTTATGGATTCGGGCGTCCTAAAAAATTTGTGGCAAAAGTATCCTGGTGTATATATTACGAGCCTGCCGGGAATTTTTAAAAAAGAATTTGCGGTTGAGTTGTTGGAAAATAATAAATCACTTTTACAATCAAAAAAACCGGGAGGATTTGAATTATATGGGAAAAAGGCCGAAGAGTTTTTAGTTAAAAGAAGTTTTATTACCATGGTTCCAACCGTCCATGTTTTAAGAGAGGTTTTTTGGATAAATCAAGACGAGCGGGCAATGGATGCCAGCAAGGCATTTAAAATTATTACCTTAAGAGATGCGCCCGACCCGGTCATTAAATCTTGGCGCAGAATTTTAAGATTAATAATGGCGCCGCGAACTTTATTTGGAAGAATAAAAAGGGGCATTAAAAAATGAAAGTTTTATTTATTTATCATTGCGGGCTTTCGCAAGATGCAAAAGCTTTTTATCGGGAGTACGTTAAACGGGGAGTTGATTTGGCGGTTATTGTGCCTTCAAAAATTACTCTTCCATTACCTGATACTTCCTCCGGTGGGTATTTTTATAGTTTTGAAGATAATGAAAGCGGTTATCAGTTTTTCCCAGTAGATTTAAGAAAACCGCAAAGCTATGGCGAAGGGTTCAAGTTTTTCCAGCTTTTGAAAGCCATAAAAAAAATAAATCCGGACATTATCCATGTGCAAGACGAGTACAGCAGTTTTTATCTTACCCAAGTTATTATTTGCCGCAATATGTTATATGGCCATCCTTCGCGCAAGGCTACGGCATGGCGAGGCAGGAAAGTACCGGTTATCTGTTACGCGGCCCAAAATATACAATATAAAATACTCCCACCTCCTTTTGTTTTTGACTCCCCAAGTCACTTTTTAAAAAGAACTTTAAGAAAAGTTATTCAACCCATTGCCTTATTTTTGAACGAAAAATATTTAGATGGAGTAACGGGCACCAGTACCGAATCCTTAGAAATTATCAAAAAAATTGGGGCCAACATGCCGATGCGCCGCATTTTTTATGGAGTGGATTTTAGAGTTTTTTACCCAAATCCTCGCGATGGATGCAGGGAAAAGTTGGGAATTCCAAGCGATATAACCTTAGTTGGAAATATCGGAAGATTTAATGAGGAAAAGGGATTGCAAAACCTTATCAGGGCTGCAAACCGGCTTGATGAATATTACTTGATGCTGCTAGGGGGAGGTGCGCATGAGCCAGTATTGCAAAATCTTATTGATTCTTTGGGACTAAGAAAAAGATTTTTTCATTTTAAAAATATAGACCGCCAGGATTTGGCTAACTACTACAATGTTCTTGATATATTCGTTTTGCCCTCTTTGACAATCCCTGATTGGAAAGAGCAGTACGGGCGGGTTTTAGTTGAAGCGATGGCTTGTGGCTTGCCCGTTGCGGGGTCTTCTTCTGGGGCGATCCCGGAAGTATTAGAAGGGTATCCAAAAGGTGTAATTTTTAAAGAAGACGATGTGGAAGATTTGATTGAAAAAATAAAAGAAGCAGAAAACTTAAAGTTTCCAGAAAATTTTAATTTAAATGAATTTTTGTATAAATTTGGCGTAGAAAACTTTGTTAAAGAGCATATCAAATTCTACCTTGAATTACGAAATGACCGTTGAAATTGCAAAGTAATAAATAATTATTAGAATGAAAATATTTTTTGATGGAAGCATATTTGGTCAGCAAAAAATTGGTGGAATCAGTCGCCTGGCCTTTGAATTAATGAAAGAACTAGACAAAAATAAGGACATAGAACAGATTTTTTGCAGGGGTTTTTATATCGATAATTACCCCTTCAAAAAGGAGTGGTTTAGCAAATATTACGGAATTAAAAAGCCAGATTTTTTAAAAGGCAGAATCTCAAACTTTTTAGATAATGTTGGTGTTAATTATTTTTATAATATTAATGCTGGTAAAGATTTAATTTATCACTCTTTATATTATCGCGTGCCAAAAAAACCCAAGGGTCCTGTAGTTGTGCATGTATATGATATGATCCAAGAATTATTCGGGGGAACCGCAAAAACCATACAATTTAAAAAAAGGGCATTTGATGCGGCGGATTTGATTATTGCAATATCAGAGTCAACCAAAAAAGACCTTTGTAAACTCTATTTCATCAATCCCAACAAAATCATGGTAGCGCATCCCGGAGTTAGCGAAGTTTTTTTTGGTAATTTCATAAAAACCATTTCTCAAAGGCCATACCTGCTCTATGTTGGCGGACGCAATTACGCATATAAAAATTTTGATATGTTACTAAATACTTTTATTGATAAAAAGTATTATTTACAGTTTGATTTAATGGTGTTTGGCGGAGAAAAAGATTTATCTACATCTCATAAAGAGATCATTGAAAAATATAACCAGGGGACTTGGCTACGCCAGAAATTTGGCACCGATGAAACATTAGCTGATCTATATGCCAACGCAATAGTATTTATTTATCCATCACTGTACGAGGGCTTTGGAATCCCGCCCCTTGAAGCCATGGCCGCGGGATGCCCGGTAATTGCTTCTAACGCCTCCTCAATTCCCGAAGTAGTGGGGGACGCAGGATTATTATTTGATCCAACGAACACGGATGACTTAGCAGAAAAAATTGAAAAAATATTGCATGATAAAGTTTTGTCAGCTAATTTAATTAAAAAGGGTAAAATAAGGGCCGGGCAGTTTACTTGGCAAAAGATGGTAGACACTATATGCGAGGGTTATAAGGGGCTTTTAAAAAACAAAAACTCATGATAGATTAAAAGGGATGAAAATATTAATTACTGGCATAACCGGGTTTGTCGGTTCGCATCTAGCCGAATATTGTCTAACCAAGCCCAATGTTAAATTATACGGCACTTTTTTAGATAAAAAGGAAGTAAAAAATTTAGAGCATATTAAAAATAATATTGAATTTTTATTCTGTGATCTTACAAAAAAAGAACAAGTAAGAAAAGTTATTTTAAAGGTAAAGCCAGATAACATTTTTCATTTAGCCGGTCAAAGCCGGGTTTTTACTTCCTTCCAGTCGCCGGAAAAAACATTGCAAAATAACATTGTTTCTGATGTAAATCTTTTTGAAGCAATCAAAAATATAAAGATAGATCCAGTGATAGTGATTGCGGGCAGTTCCGAAGAATATGGCGCAGCATTAAAAAATGAATTGCCCATTAAAGAGGGTAATGAATTAAGGCCATTATCGCCCTATGCGGTTTCTAAAATTACTCAGGAGAAATTAGCTTTCCAGTATTATCAAAATTACGGGCTTAAAATAGTTTTAATGAGATTTTTCAATACCGAGGGCCCAAGACGAGGAGAACATTTTGCTACTTCTACGTTTGCCAAACAGATTGTCCAAATTGAAAAAGATAAACAAAAACCTGTAATCTTTGTAGGCAATTTAGATGCACAGCGAGATTTTACTGATGTGCGAGACGTAGCGGTGGCTTATTGGTTGGCTTCAGAAAAATGTAAATTTGGAGAGCCATATAATGTGTGTTCTGGAAAAGCCAGGTCGATAAAGTCGGTTTTAAATCTGTTAATTAGTTTAAGTAAGGTAAAAAATATTAAGATGAAACAAGATCCGGGGCGAATGAGGCCGTCTGATATTCCGGTTGTCTTGGGGGATAATACAAAATTTAAAAAACAAACCGGTTGGAATCCCAAAATACCATTTGAAAAAACTATGGAAGATTTATTAAATTATTGGCGAGAAATTTTATGAATACAAAAAAAGCATTAATTTTTGGAATAACCGGGCAAGATGGTTCATACCTGGCCGAGTTTTTGCTTGCGAAGGAGTATGAGGTACATGGGGTCATCAGAAGAGCTAGCACGTTTAATACTTCTCGCATAGACCATTTGTATCAAGATCCGCACATTAGCGGAGTGAAGCTTTTTTTACATTACGGAGATTTAACGGATACCGGAAACATTGAAAAATTGGTCAACCAAATTAAGCCCGATGAAATTTTTCACTTGGGTGCGCAATCTCACGTGAGGGTTAGTTTTGATATGCCAGAGTACACCGCTAATACCGATGCGCTCGGAACCTTGCGAATTTTAGAAGCCATAAAAAATTCTGGTTTGCCCATAAAGTTTTATAACGCGGCCAGCTCTGAAATGTTTGGCTCAACTCCTCCGCCACAAAATGAAACAACAGCATTTCATCCACGATCTCCATACGCCGTTGCTAAAGTATTTTCTTTTGATATGACCCGCCTTTACCGGGAGGCGTATGGCATGTTCGCCTGTTCGGGCGTGCTTTTCAATCACGAATCTAGTAGGCGCGGGGAAACTTTTGTAACCAGAAAAATTACGCGTGCTATTGCCAGAATAAAAGCGGGCCTGGATAAAAAATTGTATCTTGGAAATTTAGATTCGAGGCGCGACTGGGGATTTGCGCCTGAATATGTACAAGCAATGCACACAATGTTACAACAAGAAAGACCTGATGATTATGTTATTGCCACCGGCGAAAGCCATTCGGTTAAAGAATTTTTGGAAGAGACTTTTAGGTACGCGGGCTTGGGCGACTATAAAAATTATGTGGAAATTGACCAAAAATATTTCAGACCGGCTGAAGTGGAATCATTAATTGGAGACGCTACTAAAGCAAAAGAAAAACTTGGGTTTGAGGTGAAAATAACCTTTAGCGATTTGTGCAAGATTATGGTTGACAGTGATTTAAATGCTCTTGGGCAGGAGTCTTTAGGCAAAGGAGATAAAATTTTAAAAGAAAAATTTTTAAATAAGTGGTGGGCAAATGATTAATCTTAAAGATAAGAAAATTTTAATAACCGGAGCAGACGGATTTTTGGGAAAGCATTTGGTGAAAAATCTTTTGGAAACAAGGGAGGTTTTAAAGGAAAATTTGTTTTTGCCGACCATCCATGAATTAGATTTAAGGATTTGGGAAGATTGTAAGGCCGCGGTCGTGAGCCAGGATATGGTTATCCATTTGGCGGCTAAAGTGGGGGGCATTGGCTTTAATCAACAAAAACCCGGAGAACTTTTTTATGACAATATGATGATGGGCGTCCAATTGATTGAAGCGGCCCGTCAAGCGGGAGTAAAAAAGTTTGTTGCCATCGGTACCGCGTGTGCCTACCCAAAACATACGCCGGTGCCATTCAAAGAAGAAGATTTGTGGAATGGCTATCCGGAAGAAACGAATGCCCCATATGGGTTGGCAAAAAAAATGCTGCTCGTGCAAAGCCAGGCGTACCGCCAGCAATATGGTTTTAATTCCATTTTTCTATTGCCTTCAAATTTGTATGGCCCGGGTGATAATTTTAACCCTGGTTCTTCGCATGTTATTGCCGCCATTATCAAAAAAGTCTACGATGCCAAAAAAAATGGCAGCCACGCCATTGAATTGTGGGGGACGGGCAAAGTAACTCGCGGATTTTTATACGTCAAAGACGCGGCCGAAGGCATTTTACTGGCGGCTGAAAAGTATGATAAGCCAGAAGCGATTAACCTGGCCAGCGACTTGGAAATTTCTATCAAAGATTTGGCTGAATTAATTTGCAAGTTGATGGATTTTAAGGGTGAATTGCGCTGGGATACCTCTAAGCCCGATGGCCAGCCCAAGAGGAGCTTAAGCACGGCAAGGGCCAAGCAAGCATTTGATTTTACCGCCGCCACTGGTTTTGAGGAGGGGTTAGAGCACGCTATTGAGTGGTACCGGAAAAATAACAATTGACATTTGACCATTTACAATTGACAGCGATTTGTAAAATTCGTAAGTCAAATGTTAAATGTTAAATGTTAAACGTCATAATGCAAGTAGTAATTTTAGCAGGGGGATTGGGTACCAGGTTAAGGCCATTGACCCACACCGTGCCAAAACCAATGGTTTTAATTAATGGCAAGCCGTTTTTGGAATACCAATTAGAAATGTTAAAAAAAAATGGTTTTGAGGATTTCATTTTATGTACGGGGTATTTGGGGGAAAAAGTAGAAGAGTATTTTAGCAATGGGCAAAAAATGGGAATACACATTAAGTATTCAAAAGAAAGTGAGCCATTGGGCACGGGAGGAGCATTAAAAAACGCCCAAAAACTTTTGGAAGATGAATTTACTGTAATTTATGGCGACAGTTTTTTACCCATGGATTACAAGTCCCTGATAGCCGATTTTAACAAGAGTAAAAAATTAGCAATGCCCGTTGTTTTTAAAAACAATCCCAAAATAGTTTTAAACAATATAGAGGTTTCAAAAACGGGAGAAGTGTTGCGTTATGATAAAAGGAATGAAGGCCAATCAAATTATGTTGAAGCGGGAGTCCATGTTTTCAAAAAAGGTGTTTTAAACTTTGTGCCTGAAAATTCTGTGTTTTCCCTGGAAGAAGAATTATTACCAGTGTTAATAAAAAAAGGAGAACTGAACGCCCATATCACCAATAAAAGATTTTATGATATCGGAACCTTTGAAAGGTTAGAAATATTTACAAAAGTCGTATGATGGTAACAATATGAGAGAAAAAGAACCAGGGTTAGAAGATTTTGGAAGAAAAAAGACTGTCTTTTTTGATAATTTAGCGCAAAAGCATTTGCCCCAAATGCGTCTTTTGTTCCGTGGCGGAAAATTATGGGAGAAGGAAAGTTGGCGAAATGTTGTGGAGCATTCTTTAGTAGTAATGGCAGCAGCCTTAGAAATTTCAGATTTGCTTGAGTTGAATGAACAAGATAGGGAGAAATTAATAAAGGCCGCAGCCTGCCATGATTGGGATAAAAGATTAAAAAGAAAACCAGAGGATTTTGATGATGAAGACAAGGAAAAAGCGCAAGGTTTTTTGAAAAAAACAAACCCAGACAGAAACCTTTTAGCAGCTACTTCTCGGGGCTTTGTTGAGAAGTTTTCAACGGAAAATACCGATTTTTTAGAAAAAGTAATCCATTATGTTGATGCTATAGTTTTTGAAACTGAAATTTCGCAATTTAGGTTAAGGTTTGAAGGATCGGGTTCAAAGTATAAAGATTTGAATGCTGAATTTTGGAGGAAGAATGCAGAAATTACTTCTGAAATTGAAAAAGAAATTTTTGAGGTTTTAAGGTCAAAAGATGTTCAAATTAATTCGCCAGGAGAGATTCCGTACCTTATTAAAGGAAGAATTGAAAAAAGGATAGAAGAAGATTAACCATTTTTAAAAATGCAGGCAGTAACTTTAACTGTTGTATGATTATTTCAAAAACTCCACTAAGAATCAGTTTTGTCGGCGGAGGAACGGACTTCGAAGATTTTTACCGGCATTATCCGGGCCGGGTTTTAAGCACCTCAATTAATAAATATTTTTATGTTACCGTAAACCAAAGGTTTGACGATATGATTAAGTTAAGTTACTCCGAAATTGAATTGGTGGACCACTATTCGCAAATAAAACACCCATTATTAAAATTGTCCCTGGAAAAATTAGACATCAAAAAAGGCGTTGACATCGCTTCCTTAGCCGATATTCCTGCTCAAAAAACAGGGCTGGGGCTTGGTTCATCAAGCAGTTTTACGGTTGGACTATTGCATAGTTTGCATACTTTTTTGGGAAATACCGTATCGGCTGATATGATTGCCAAAGAAGCTTGCGAAATTGAAATTGATAGAAATGGCGCTCCCATTGGCAAACAAGACCAATACGCAGCAGCTTTTGGCGGCTTGAATGTGATTAATTTTAATGGTAATGGAAGCATCACCGTTGAGCCGGTTAATCTATTGCCAAGCATAAAAGAAGATTTTCAAAATCACTTGTTGATGTTTTTTACCGGCAAGGAAAGGTCGGCAAACCTCATTTTGTCGGAACAAAAACAAAATATTACCAATAAATTCGAATTTCTAAAAAAGATGTCAGATAGCGTACCCGTTTTTAAAGATACTTTAAAAAGAGGGGATTTTGAAAAACTGGGAGGCATCTTGCACCAAAATTGGTTACTCAAAAAAGAATTAGCATCGGGTATTTCTAGTTCCAGTATCGATCAGATGTACCAAAGAGCTCTGACGGCTGGCGCGTACGGAGGAAAAATTTTAGGAGCAGGCGGCGGGGGATTTCTTTTGGTTTTAGCTCCACCAAAAAAACACCAGTCCATCAAGGCCGCTTTGTCTGAGTATAAAAACGTTTCTTTTAAGTTTTCCGAAGGCGGCAGTTCTATTGTACTGGATCACTAAGTAACTGCTATGAATCATCTTTCAAAAAAACGAATTTTAATCGCGAAGCGAATTCCCCGCGGCTCTGCCGCGCGGGTTACCTTGCAGGGAAGGTATCGGAAACCGCAGGTTTCTGATTATAATACTTCCTTGAAAGATACCCTGGGCGTAAGCCCAGGGAGCTTCATTTACCGGCGGCCTCGGGTATATTGGTTCAGAAATTTTTAAAACTGCCATAAGCAAGAACGTTAAGCAAGCGTTAAGCAAGAACCGTTCTTGCTTAACTGTTCTTGCTTAACTAGAACGTTAAGCAAGCGTTAAGCAAGAACCGTTCTTGCTTAACTCTTGCTTAACTTTCTTTGCTTAACTAGAACCGTTCTTGCTTAACTTTGCTTAACTATTTTTTTCATAATATTGAACTGGTTTGATATTATTCCAGATTTTAATTGTAATTTACTCTCAAATTAGCACGAAATCCGCATTTTTAGCAACAAGTTACCTACCTTTATACTCATTGCGAGG
>Ga0209541_10001411_pt1 | contig 47902 bp, 62 predicted proteins | sample RifCSPlowO2_01_FD_184027 | JGI IMG/M metagenome (GOLD analysis project Ga0209541, IMG submission 184027) | Groundwater microbial communities from Rifle, Colorado - Rifle CSP2_plank lowO2_0.1 (SPAdes) (version 2) | ecosystem: Environmental > Aquatic > Deep subsurface > Groundwater | place...
CATCTGTACGCCAAGGTTGTAAGTTATCCCAGGCTTGTTTCAGACCGCCCTCCCCTTTCTTTACCGAGCCGTATGTTTGTACCGCGTGCGAACAAGGTCTAACTTGGCCGTTAAATCCAATTGTGCACGCTGTTTTACCAGCGTTACAAATACGATTACCGAATAAATCTCGAGTTTCCTGAGTGTCAAAAAAACACATGGGGTAGAACTCTAGTGAGTCGACGTTAAGGCTGAGTTCTTCTCTCACTCTTAATAATTCATTAAGCATGAATCCAAATTCCTCTCCAGATAAAGCGTAATCACTAAAATCAGTGCTGTTAATGGGCGTGGAAGCTTTAGTGGCCGAAAAAGCAGTTACTCCCAGACTTCTTACATAATCAGCTGTAGAATATATTTCAGGCAGATTTTTCCTGGTAACAACCATGTTGACTCCGACCCACAAGCCTTCTTCCAGAGCTATTTTTATTCCCTTTGAAACATCTTTGTGTGTTCCTGGCCTGTTAGCCAATTCGTCATTGAGCTCGGCACTCCCGGACATTAATGAAGTCAATATGGACCTGACCCCCAATTCTTTTAAAAGCAGGGCTCTTTCTCTGGTGAGCATGGTCAAATTACTGTTGAGTGAAAGGGAAATGCCATTGTTAGATAATCGTTTTAAATAGGGATACGCTTGCTTAAATACCGCTAGGGGTTCGCCGCCCGTAACGGTTACCTGAAAAACATGATTGGACACAATCTCTGAAGAAGAAATTTCGAATGTTTCCTTGATTCCGGGAAAGAGGAGGGGCTGTTCTTTTTCTTCAGCATCTCTCCAGAAATTATAACAATGAATACAGCTCTCGTTGCACCACGGAGTTAGTTCCCACTGAACTGTAACTGGCGCCCGCAGAGTCCTAAAAACTTGTCTTTCGGAGATAGGCGGACTTTCAGGAAAAAAATCAGCCAAAAGAAAGTGGGAGGCTTTGTTGGATTCGGCAGCTGCTGAATTTTCTACTGCCATATTTGTAAACCTATAATATTCCTTTCAGGTTAAATTGTCAAGTTTTGGGCCTTAGTCTTTGTATTTGAAAAAAAGCAAATACACCGAAATAATACTGGTTATAATTGCTAAGGCATAAACTACTGTTTCAGGGTTCATTTTTTCTTTCTTGTGACACGATAAATTGCCCAAAAACCGATTAAATTTGTACCAATTGCGGCGAAAGCAAATGCGAGCCATAGTTGTTCTGTTGTTATCATGGTTTGTTTCCTCCCTTTCTTGTTACAGAGACCGCAAATCTAAGAGAAATGTATGCTCCTAGAATTCCACTCAAAATGAATGCCGACATCCTTGACACTTGAACTGGGCCTGTAAAAAACGGGCCAATAGCTCCGGCTGAGAACCAAGCTACAGCCAAGTTTGTAAAGAATTCAGAATAGATTTTTGTTTCTCCGGTAGGCATTAATTTAATATACCATACTTGGCAAATCGCGTTTAACGCGACAAATTACTTTTTGATCGAATCGGCAACGTAAACCTCGGCCGGGCCGATGAATTTGTTGTTGCTGGCTTTGACTTGTGTTGGCGGATAATCGGTTACAAATATAACTGTCACCCTGTCCCCGATTGTTAACATCTGGTCAAGACTTGTAGCCTGCTGATTTTCTAATGCACTTAAAAATTGGGTGTAGGATACGTCCCCAGGAGTTGGCACTGGTGGCGGTGTGAAATTCGGTGGTGTCGTGGAGAGCGTTATTTCTCCGGCTTCAAAGCGCCGTATCTCCTCGGCGATCTCCTCCTCGCTGGGGACATCTTGAAGATTTGTTCCCGGCCTTTGTGACAAGCCTGTGAAACCATCAGAGTAGACTTGGAAAGTTAAAATTGATCCTTGTTTTCCTTTTACTCTAACTTGATTTTCCGCCAGGTTAATTTCCACAATTTCTCCCTCAAAAAAGTATCTGTAAGTGCCGTTTTTGAGGTCCTGAACGGTTGCGATTTCCGGACCCCCCAGGAGCACCGGGGTTTTTTTGAAAACAAAAAAGTATGTGGCTAAACCAGCCAGGGCCAAAACTAAGATAATCAAAACCGTAATTATTGTGAGTTTGACATTGTGACTCATGACTCATTAAATGTAGCATTTTTTGTCCAATTAGTGAATAATGAAGTCATGGCTGCCTTTACCTCGCCTTTAGGCGGGCAAAATCTTGTTGATGTGTTGGTTTCCCAAGGAGATTTGAATGCGAGCCGTGGGGAGCAAATCAAGCAGGCCGAAGTCCAAACCGGCAAACCCCAAGAACAAATCATTCGGGACCAAAATTTGGTAAGCCCCACCGCTTTATCAAAAGCCAAGGCGGCTCTCTACAATGTCCCCTTTGTAGATCTGGCCGCCACCCCCGTTTCTCCCGACGCTTTGGCCATGCTTCCCCAAGAGGTGGCCATCAAGTTTAAAGCCTTTCCTTTTGGCGTTGATCGGACGAAAAAAGAGCTGGAGGTGGCCATGGCAGATCCGCTGGACTTGACGGCCATTGAATTTATAGAGCAAAAAACCGCCCTTCATGTTAAACCCCACGCCGCTGACCCGGCGCTGATTGACCAATACATTACAACCAGGTATGAAACAACGCTTTCCCAGGAGGTAACTGCTGCTCTCAAAGAAGTGGCTCCCGAGGAAGGAAAGATACGCACCCTGGACGTTTCTCAAAGAACCGGGCTCATTCGCCAGGAAAAAGTGAGTCAAGTGGTAACCTCAATTTTGGAATTTGCCGTTCGTGCCCGGGCCTCGGACGTGCATATCGAACCGCAGGAGAAATCAACTCGCGTCAGGTACAGAATTGACGGCATATTGCAGGAAAAGCTGACGATTCCGAAAGAGTTGCACGAGTCCCTGATATCAAGGGTAAAAATTCTCTCCGGGATAAAAATAGATGAAAAAAGAATTCCTCAGGATGGAAGATTTAACTTTAGGACCCAATCTGACGAAGTGGATCTGAGGGTTTCCACCCTCCCCACAAGCTGGGGGGAGAAAATTGTCATGCGGTTACTTAAAAAAACCGGCGGTGTCCCCGACTTGCCGGAATTAGGTTTGGGTGGCACTGCCCTCAAAAGCCTGCAAGAAGCAATCCTGCGGCCCCACGGAATAATTATTATTTGCGGCCCCACGGGTTCGGGGAAAACCACGACTCTTTATTCTGTCATTAGCCGCATCAATACCTCTAAAGTCAATATCATGACCCTGGAGGATCCGATTGAATATAAAATCCCCGGCGTTAACCAGGTGCAAATTAATCCGGTGGCGGGCCTAACTTTTGCCTCGGGTTTGCGGTCTTTCCTGCGGCAGGACCCTAATATCATTCTGGTGGGTGAAATTCGTGACCATGAGACAGCTGATCTGGCTATCCAAGCTTCGCTTACCGGCCACTTGGTCTTTAGCACTCTTCACACTAATGACGCTGCGGGAGCCCTGCCTCGCCTTTTGGATATGGGAGCCGAGCCTTTTTTGCTTTCTTCGACCATGACGGCGGTTGTTGCCCAGAGAGTTTTGAGGAAAATTGACGAAGTAAACAAAGAAGCTTACGACCCTGACCCTAAAGTACTGGAAGAGATGAAAATGGTTCTGGGTCCCCTTTTCCCGCAAAAAGATCAAATTAGGCTTTATCGAGGCAAACCAACGCCCGACAACAACAATTCCGGTTACCGAGGCAGAGTCGGCATTTTTGAAGTGATGCCAATTACACCTGCCATTGCCAAATTAATTTTGGAAAGGATGCCGGCTTCCGCGATTGAAAATCAGGCCAAACAGGAAGGGATGATCAGCCTCAAGCAAGACGGTTATCTAAAAGCTCTCCAAGGTATAACAAGCATCGAAGAAGTCCTCAGAGTAGCTCAAGAGTAAAGATCCTCTACAATATTAATGAACCCTCCGATGTCTTTTGGACCGTTTTGCAGGCTGTCGTAGACTACTTCATAATCTATCTTTTCATACCCGTGAGCCAGGGCATTTCTGAAACCAACCATTTTTGTGAGTTTTTCTTCTAGGATTTTATCAATGATCTTTTCCTCAGCCAGAATTGTGAAGCTTTCTGAAAAAGTTGCGGGCTTACGATAGTTTTTGTAAGAAATAATAGCTTCTGCCAAATCTATAGTGGCTTGGGTAGCCAGATACAAGTATCTCTCAACTGCCCCTTTGGTATTAACGTCGTTAGTAATTTTTTCTCTAGAAAGATCTTTGTAGTCATCAAGTATTTTGAGATACTTTTTGATGGAGCTTATTTTGTTTTCCAGGATAAATTTATTGGTCATGTTAAGCTGACGTCAAATTATATTTGCGTAAGGATTCATGAAAGTCAAAATATTGATTGAGGATGGCTGGTTCGACAAGCATTTTGTAAGGCTCTTTTTCAAAGATAAGCTTCCCTTCTGTAATTACGCTGTACTTGAATTCTGGCTCGTCTATTTCGTTAAGCACTGCCACATCCACATTATTAGTCTTTAAAACCTGGGAAATTTTATTTTGAATTTCAATTTTTTTCTCAAAGTTTTTTTTTCTGTCTTTCCCGCCTAGGTAGACAGCGAAATCATAATCGCTCAAAGGCCCTGTTTGACCGCTGGCTTGAGAACCAAAGAGATAAGCCAGTCTTACTCCACCGACTTGTTCAAAGACGTGTTTGATTTCATCTAATTTTTTCATTCTGATTTATTATATCATGAAGAAGTCCTCCGAGTAGCTCAAGAGTAATATAATAATGTGATATGAGTAACAGACAACTTTGGCAGTCCCAGAATTTTTTAATAAGCCCGGAGTTTGTGGCTTCGCTGGTAGAAAAAACCAATATCGGTCCTAGTGACACTGTGGTCGAAATCGGATCTGGTAAGGGGGTAATCACGCGACAATTGGCAAAAAAAGCGCAGAGAGTGATCGGGGTGGAATATGATCATGAGCTTGCTGTAAGTTTGGAATCGTCTCTATCTGACGTGGCTAACGTAAAGATAGTTGAAGCTAACTTATTAAGTTGGGATTTACCAGAACATCCTTATAAAGTTTTTTCGAACATCCCTTTTAATATGACGGCGGATATGATCAATAAATTGTTGGTTTCTCCCAATCCTCCCGAGGCCACGTACTTAATAATGCAGGATCGGGCCGCGGAAAGGTTTATCGGCAAACCGGTTGGCCCAGATTCTCAGGCCTCCATTTTATTTCAACCATTTTATGACATGGGCATTGTGACCAGAGTTGATCGAAGACAGTTTAAACCAATTCCAAATATCAATGCTGTTTTAGCAAGATTTGTCAAAAGAAGAGAACCACTGATTGACTTGAGCTTGACCCAGCAGTACCGTGATTTTGTCATATACGGATATAATCAATGGCAACCTACAATCCTTGAAGCTTTTAGGGGTGTCTTTTCACCTAGGCAGCTTGACATCATTGCCGAGAGATTTGGAATTAAAGGGTTGAAACCCTCAGAATTGGAAGTTAATCAGTGGCTCGGCTTATTTAATACGTATCTGGAGCACTTCCCCGGAGGGAACAAAGCAAAAGTAATGGGTGCGGAGAAAAACCTCAGGCTAAAACAACAGGGAATGAAAAAACAACATAGGACTAGAAAAAAGTGACCAAAGGTACAGAGTACACACCGGGAGTGTATGTGCTCAGATTTTTAAGTGAACTTTTTATCGACTGCGTTGTAAACTTCCCGACTGTCTGGGGGTCTTTCGAGTAATTTTTTGGCAATTTTGCTCTCTGAAATTATTTTTCGGGCTTCGTTTTTAGTCACTTTGTTAGAATGAACTAACTTCTCGTACTTAATTATCCCCTCTCTCAATGAATTTTTAATCAGTTGATTTTCATGTTGATACAGATATTGCCTTAAAAACAGTTCAACTAAAGAATATGGAAGATTGGCTACAACCTTTCTGGCTTTTTGGGCTAGCGCTGCCGTGAGATTGCCCACCCCGGCCCCGATTTCCAAAACAATGTCTTTTCTGGTTAAATCTGCAAACCCAACGATTTTTTGGATTATGCCCTCATCTTCCAGGAAAAACTGATCTTTCATCGGATCAGGAACAATTTTGTGTTTTCCCAAAAGTTTTCGAATATCCACGTTAGGATTGAAGTTTGGTCAAAATTGACGATATTGTTCCTTTAACGTTGGGATTTCATTTTTGACCACATCCCAAACGATCTCGTAGTCAACCCCAAAATAATGATGGATTAGTCGATCTCGCATGCCGGTGATTTTCTTCCAGTCAATTTCCGAATGGCTGAGCCTAAAATCGTTCGGCAAGTTCTTAACAGCCTCTCCAATGACTTCTATGCTTCTGGCGTAGGCTCTTTGCAGGGTTTCGTCGTGCATGAATTTTTCTTCGGAAATGTCTTTTGAGGAGTCAAGCAAATAATTTGCTTCATCGAGAACGTGCTTGAGATATTCTTCAGGCAATTTGGACATATTCGATATTGTTTTGAATGTGTGGGGCGATGTAGGGACTAAGCGATTCCGGGGTCAAAAGATCAACTTTTCTCCCCAGAATTGTTTCTGTTAACTCAGCTACCCCCATGAAGTTGTTGAAATTTTTTTTGTCCTTACTGAATTCGACTAAAAGGTCAACGTCACTATCTTCTTGTTGTTCATTTGTGATAAACGAGCCAAAAACGCCAACTTTTCTGACTCCTAACTGCATCAATCGGTTATTGTTTTCTTTTAATAAACTTAAAATCTCTTGCTTATTAGTTACTTTCATGTTTGCTTTTTATTATACTACACTAAGTTAATTAAACATATGCCGAAGAAAGGAAGTCTGAATTATAGGAAAAAAGTTGCGGCGGTGGTGATTGACGGCAAAGGCAATTTTTTGATTGTTAACTTAAAAACTTACAGTGAGAAAGATTGGAATTTCCCTGGTGGTGGGATTGATCCCGGTGAAACTGAAGAAGAAGCACTGCTTAGAGAATTAACTGAAGAACTTGGAACTAATCAATTTCAAATCGTCAAAAAATCAAAACAAACTCTAAAATATGATTTTCCCGACTTTATGTTAGCCAGAATTTTGAAAGATAGGGGTGAAACTTGGAAGGGCCAGATAATTAGGTTCTTCTTGGTAATGTTTACTGGTGAAAAAGACATTTTGCCGAACGAGAATGAAATTAGAAGAATCAAGTGGGTGAAATACAGGCAATTAAAAGAGCATTTCTTGTTTCCTGATCAGTGGCAGATCGCTAAAAAAACCATCGCGGAATTTGGCTTGTAATTCTCCTTGTCGTCTGCATATAATGGATTATTGGGGCTGCCCATCATGGACATTAAGCAATTACTACAGTTAGCAATTGAGCAGAAAGCTTCGGACTTACATTTGGTTGCTGGTGTTCCCCCTACCTTGCGCATTAGCGGTGTATTGTCCCCCATTGTTAATGAGAGTATTTTGACTGGGGAAATAATCTCGGGTTACCTGAAAGAGATTGTTACTGCCGAGCAGCTGCAGAAACTAACCGTCAACAAAGAAATTGATTTTTCCCTGGCTTTTAGCGAAAAATCCCGCTTCAGAGTCAACGCTTATCATCAGAAAGGCACACCGGCTGTGGCTTTTAGGCAAATCCCCCTTGAAATACCGGCCATTGACGCCCTGAACTTGCCCAGACTTCTGCATAAATTTACTTCCATGCGCCAGGGCTTTATTTTAGTCACCGGTCCTACCGGGCACGGCAAGTCCACTACATTGGCGGCTATTTTAAATGAAATTAATCAGACGAGGGCCACGCACATTGTAACTATTGAAGACCCGGTCGAGTTTGTCTTCAGGCCAGCCAAATCAATTATTAGCCAGCGCGAGATGGGGAGCGACACCCATTCCTGGCCCATTGCTCTGAGAAGCGTTCTGCGGGAAGACCCGGACGTTGTTTTAGTTGGAGAAATGCGTGATAGGGAAACAATTGCCTCGGCCCTCACTGTTGCCGAAACCGGCCACTTAGTTTTTGCAACCCTTCACACCAATTCCGCCGCCCAAACGGTTGATCGTATTGTTGACGTATTTCCCGAAGAGCAGCAAAGTCAGGTTCGGCTGCAGCTTTCAAACGTGCTTGAGGCTGTCTTTTCTATGAGGCTTGTCCCTGACCTTAAAGGTAAATTAGTTCCCGTCTACGAGCTAATGCTTGGAACTTCCGCTGTCAAAACGGCCGTTAGAGATGGTAAGACTCACCAGATTGATACGATTATTCAAACCTCCTCCGACGCGGGGATGAATACGCTTGAAGCAAGCCTAGCCGCATTGGTCAGAAATGGCGTCATTACGGTTGAAACAGCACAGAGCTACTCGCTTCGACCAGAAGAATTAAACAGGTTGATCAGAAAGTGAAGAAGTTTTCTTACAAAGCAAAGGACAAGACGGGAAAAGTTTACAAGGGCGTTGTTGAAGCCTCAAGTGAAAAAATTGCTGCCAGGTTAGTTCGTGAGCAGGGCTTTACAGTTATCAGCATTGTGGCAAGCAGGGAAAGCTTTTTGTCGCTGCTTGCAAGATTCAAAAACAGAATTACGCCTGCTGATGTCTCTGTTTTCACCAGGCAGCTTTCGACCATGATCACGGCCGGCCTACCCATCACTCAAGCGCTATCTATCTTGCGCACGCAGTCGAAGGCTTCCTTTCAGGACGTTGCTGGAAGAATCTTGGCAGACGTTGAAGGTGGAGAAAGTCTCTCAGCCGCCTTGGAAAAATACCCCAAGGTCTTCTCCCCTACTTATATCGCTCTGGTCAAATCCGGCGAAACCGGCGGAGTTTTAGACAAAGTTCTGGACCGGCTTGCCCAGGACCTAGAGAAAAATCAGGAATTTCGGGGAAAGGTCAAAGGCGCGCTTATTTACCCGGCAATTATTGTTGTTGGCATGTTTATTGTCGGCTTTATTATGATGGTCTTTGTCATTCCGAGACTGACGGACTTATACAGCGAGTTTGACGCGACGCTTCCTCTGCCAACCAGAATTCTGATTGGCATATCAACAGTCGTTGCCCGGGCTTGGCCGGTTTTTATAGGTTTGGGAGCACTCGCGCTTTATGCTTTTAGGGCTTATAGGAAAACACCCGAAGGAAGAAGAAAGACCGATGAAATTATTCTTAAAATACCAATTTTTGGTGAGCTGCAACACAAAATTATCCTAACAGAGCTGACCAGAACATTATCACTTATGGTCGGTTCAGGGGTATCTGTTTTGGAGGGGCTTACCGTAACAGCTTCGGTTTCCTCTAATATTGTTATTACCCAGGCCCTAGAGGACGCCGGCAAACAGATTGAGAAGGGCTTTCCCATTGCCTATTCATTTGCCAAGCACCCTGAGGCCTTTCCCTACCTCCTTACTCAAATGATTGCCGTGGGTGAGGAAACTGGAAAGATGGATGAGGTTTTAATCAAAGTTTCAAGGATTTTCGAGCTGGAGAGTGATGAAAAAGTCAAGTCTCTGACTGCCGCCATCGAGCCTTTAGTGATGATTGTTTTAGGACTCGGAGTAGGGTTTTTGGTTATTGCCATCATCCTGCCGATCTATAATTTGACAAGTCAGTTCTGACGCTGAATACTTAAAAAGATGGAGGTGATTAGATGAAGAAAGGTTTTACACTTGTGGAGCTTTTGATTGTCATTGGTCTTTTGTCAGTTATTGCACTGATTGTTATTGCAGCGATTAACCCAATTGAGCAGGCTAACCGCGCAAGGGACACAAAATTTCGCGCTGATGGAAGCCAGCTAGTTTCTGCGATTGAAAGATACTTTGCCGTAAATGACAAGTTTCCTTGGGTGACAGGATCGATGACCAATGATGCTGCAAAGAACTTTGTCACAGCTGCGGATACAACAGTCGGCATTTGTGGTACTACCTGTAGCGTTGATGGGGCATTAATTACGACTGATGAGCTGAAGACGGAGTTTAGAAACAGGGACTTTGTGAAGTCAGCTGGGACTGACGTTACCAAGCAAATTAGAGTCGGTAAAGCGATTGGATCGTCAGCATCGATTTATGCTTGTTACGTGCCGCAGTCAAAGTCTATCAGAACTAAAGGTTGTGCGGACAACCAGGTTTACATACTAAACGGCTCGACCCGTACCCAGCAAACTTGTACGGCGGCGGATGTTGCGAATCCGGGCTGGTCAGCCGCTAATCCTTGGTCGGTTTGCGTGCCTGAGTAAATCAAATGTTAATTTGGTTGGTTGCTTTGGGTCTTGCTGTTGGCTCTTTTCTGGGAGCTTTAACCTGGAGACTTCCCCGGGGTCAGAAGATAACAGCCGGTCGCTCGGTCTGCCCCCATTGCCGTCACAAAATTACCTGGTACCACAATATTCCGGTTTTTTCGTATTTGGTTTTGCAAGGTAAGTGCAGCTATTGCAAGAAAAAAATATCGGTTAGGTACCCACTGATTGAGATTGGTACAGCACTTGTTTTCATGGCTTTAGGTTGGCGCTTTGGCCTAAGTTTGGATTTAGTTTTTTATCTAATTGTAGCCAGCGTTGCTTTAGCCGTCCTGGTGATTGATTTTGAGCATCAGATTATTCCCGACAGTTTGGTTTTTGTAGGGTTGGCAGTTGGGCTGACGCGCTTTTCATATGCTTTCGTTTTGGCCGGTTTCCTGGCGGCTACCTTTTTGCTTTTGACCAACTTGGTTACCCGTGGCCGCGGCATGGGGTTGGGGGACGTTAAACTGGCGCTTTTTTTAGGGACGGTCCTTGGACCCAAACTGACCGTCGTTTGGTTAATGATCTCATTTATCACCGGCGCTCTGGTTGGACTGGCCCTAATTATTTTTGGAAAAACCTCATTTGGAAAGAAAATAGCCTTCGGTCCGTTTCTGGTAATTGGCTTTTTTGTCACGGTTCTAGTAGGATCAGTATGAATAACAGCTATGCTAAGAGACATGGATGATTCCCGTCTGAAGGGCGTAACTCTAATTGAAATCTTGATTGTTGCGACGATCATAGCTTTTTTGGCCATGATTGCCCTTATTTTTACTGGTAGGACCCAAATTTTTAAAGGCAGGGACGCGAGACGCAAGGGGGATATCAAAAAAATTCAAGTTGCTCTGGAAGAGTTTAATAGCGATGCGAATTGTTATCCCGCTGCCAGCGTCGTTACCTGTGGTGGGAATGGCCTTTCCCCATACATGGAAAAAATCACTTGTGATCCACTAACACGTACGTCGTACCTGTATGAACCGGAAAGCTCAAGCTGTCCTAGGTGGTATACGATTACGGCCCAGCTTGAGAATGAAGATGAACCTTTTGTCGCCGGGAGTCCAAACGTACCAAATCAATGACAATACTGGGTTTCACAAAGCAGGAAACAAGAGCAGTAGGTGTAATGCTGGTAGGAATTTTGACAGTAACTGCAATTAACTTAGTTGGGGCGATCAGAAAGTCAAGAGATGCGCAGAGAAAAGGTGACGTCAGGCAAATTACTAGAATTTTGGATGAATTTCAAACCAGCCAGGGTATTATCCCAGCAAGCCAAGACGGACTAATCATTGCCTGCAATCCGGACTTTGACGAGCTTGGTAACCCAATTTATAAACCCTGCCGCTGGGGAGAGGATGAAATCTCGGGCAATAAACTTCCTGGTGATCCTCACAGCACGAACGGCGCTAGTTATCTTTATTTAGCCAGCCCCAAAAATTATCAGGTCTTCGCAAGTTTGGAAAGCGCTAAAGAAGATGAGTATGATGAAAAAATAGTTGCTAGAAACCTCCCCTGTGGGATAAAAATCTGTAATTTTGGCCTGACGTCGGGTGTACCACTTGATAAATCGATTCAAGAGTATGAGAATGAGATAGATGAGAAATAAAGGGTTTACACTGATTGAATTGTTGGTTGTTATTGCTTTGATTGGCGTTTTGTCTACCCTACTTTTGTCAAACTTCAACGCTGCCAGGCAAAGAGGGCGTGACGCGCAAAGGAAATCTGACTTAAGAAGCGTTGGGACTGCTCTAAGGCTGTTTTACAACGATACCGGGGCCTACCCCGCTAGTACTAGTGACGGACGAATTCAGGGTGTAGACTGGGGTCAGGCCTGGACGGTGGGTACTACAAATTATATGAGCGCTCTACCCAAGGATCCTCTCCAAACTCAGGGCTACCGTTATACCAGGGTCGATTTAGATACTTATATACTGCAGGCCTGCTTAGAAAATAGGAGTGATGACAAAGGCAGACAAATGTCTGTAGGCTGGTGCCCAACAAGTTGGGTTTACGAAGTAAGACCATGAGGAAAGGCTTTACATTGATTGAACTATTGGTTGTAATGAGTATTATTGGTGTTTTGGTAGCCTTGGTAGCCGGAGGTTTTCGCACGGCTCAGCTAAGAGGTCGAGACGCCCAAAGGAAATCTGATTTAAAACAAATTAGTGAGGCACTCGAACTCTACTTTTCCGATTATAATCAATACCCTACTTCCTTGACCTGGGGTAGTGAATTTACGGATGGTAAGACCTCTTACTTTAAAGTTCTGCCCGCTGATCCCGAAGGCGCTCAAAACTATTACTACAGAGTTGTTGACGTTGGGACAAATCAAAAGTTCCAGCTTTTTGCACACTTAGAAAACAGCAAAGATCAAGATTGTTTGGGGGGTAATTGTCAAAATCCTGCCGTTCCGGCCGGTGTTACTTGCGGGTCGGGCATTAGGTGCAACTTTGCAGTCGTAAGTCCGAATACAGCACCGACAGAATGAAAAAAGGTTTTACACTAGTTGAACTTTTAGTCGTTATTTCCATCATTGGTGTTTTGGCGAGTTTGGTTTTAATTTCGTTTACCGGGAGCCAAAAGCAAGCCCGTGATACAGGGCGAAAAAGTGATCTCAAGCAATATCAAGCCGCTTTGGAAAACTACGCTAATATAAATAGAGGCCTTTATCCCTCCAGGTCTACCGCTACAGGCGTGCCGGCTGAAACCACGCTTTGTACTGACCTGGGGATGACTGGCTGCAGTCGTGACCCAAGGCAGACCCAAGACGCGACCTTTAATTATCGCTATCAATCAGACGGTTCTGGATCGGGTGCCGCCTCCGCCACGACCTATGTTTTGTGGGGTAAACTAGAGAACACTAGTCAATATTGGGTGATTTGCTCAGAAGGAAAAGTTGGGACCAGACCTCAAGCGGGGTGGACCAATCCAAGCATGGGAGGCTGCCCTCTATGAAAAAAGGTTTCACCCTTATTGAGCTTTTGGTTGTTATTTCGATTATCGGAGTGGTGATTAGTTTATCTATGTTTGGTTTGGCTGGAGCCAGAAAATCCGGGCGGGATGCCAAAAGAAAGGCTGATCTGGAGCAAATCCGCTCTGGTTTGGAAATTTATCGCTCTGATTGCGGCAGATATCCATCAAGCTTGGGAGCATCTCTTGTTGGTAGTGGCTTATCGGCTGATTGTTTGGTTACTAATACCTATATTACCTCCACTCCCTATGACCCACTAGATCCTGACAGAGCTTTTTTATATTCTTCAACTGGTCTTACTTATGAGCTTTGTGCTGCCCTCGAGCAGGGGAACCAAACGGCGGTAACCTGCGGGGGTTCTTCGGCTTGCGGTGGCAAAACCTGCAACTACAAAGTAACCAACCCGTGATCAAAAATCAAAAATTTTTTGGATACACACTTATTGAACTGTTAGTAGTTCTCTCTATAATTAGTACAATTTTTGGCATTGGTTTTATCAGTTACCGGGATTTTTCCCGCCGTCAGCAGGTAACCTCTGCGATGAGAGCAATCAGATCAGACATGAGAAGTGCCCAGGAGAGGGCAATTTCTGGCAATAAACCCACAGGGTGCAATGGCACTCTACAAGGTTTTGCATTTAATGTTCGAAGCGCGCAAAATTATAGAGTTGAAGCGATTTGTAATACAAATGTGACGGTTAGTAATGTTAATTTAGCTCAGAATATTTCAATGAGCATTCCGGCCACAAACCCTATTATTTTTCTACCCATAGGTTTAGGTACTAATTTGCCCAGAAATCAAATAGAAACGATTGACGTGACTCAAACGGCGACTTCGTATAGCCAATCAATTTCGGTTAGCTGGACGGGAGAGATAAAGTGATCAAGGGTCAAACATCAAGGGTCAAGGGTCAATCATTGTTTGAGGTCGTTGTGGCCTTGGCGATTATTACCTTAATTTTGGTAGCAATTGTTGCTTTGGGTACTCTTTCGATCAGAAATATTTCTTTCTCCAGAAACCAAACTTTAGCCACACGATTGGCGCAAACTACTGTCGAATGGCTAAGAGGAGAACGAGATGAAGACTGGAGTGTTTTCCGTGACCGTGCTGCCCAGGCCCCAACTCCCTCTCTCCCCTGGTGCCTAACTTCTCTTGAATGGCCCACCACGCCAAGAAGGTGTGGGGCTAGTGAGGATGTCGCAGGAACCATTTTTAGCCGAGAAGTTTACTTCCCGGGATCTCTTGACGTGAATGCGATTCACGCAGAAGTGGTGATATCTTGGGTAGATGCACAAGGATTCCACGAAGCCAAATCATCAACTTTCTTTACCAATTGGAGGACAAATTAGTATGCAAAAAGGTTTTAGCCTCTTGGAAATGGTTGTTGTTTTGTCCGTTTTTGCCCTTCTGGCAGTTATTTCCAGCCAGGCCTTGATCTTAACTCTGCAAGGCGCTAAAAAATCAAGTAACCTGGCCACGGTCAGGGAAAACGTAGATTTTGCCATGCAGATCATTGAGCGGCAACTGCACAATGCCAGCGAGGTAACCCCCTGCCCAAATGTCGATTCACAAACACTGACTTACAAAGATCAAAATGGAGAAGTCTCAACCTTTTCTTGTGTGGCTGTGGGTGAGAGCGAAGCTGGATATATCGCTTCCTCTTCGGCTCGCTTGACAAGCGGTGATGTAGCAGTGACTGCCTGTAGCATTTCTTGTATTGAGGATTCCCCTGGTCTACCTCCGTATGTCCAAATAGACCTGGCCGCCAGAAACACCAATGTCGATACCGGCCCCGCCAGCAGTATTACCACCTCCACCAGGGTATTTTTGCGGAATTATTAGGATTTGACTTTCATGTATTGACCACTTGATTTAGCGTTGCTACACTGAAGTTGTGGTAAGAAAACTGCCTAGCTTGTATCGTGGTCAGGCTCTCTTGATTGTTCTTCTTTCTATGGCTGTGGTGTTGACCATTGTTCTTTCTATTCTCTCCCGGTCAATAACTGACGTTACATTAACCACGCGGGAGGAGGAGGCTTTAAGAGCTTTTTCCGCGGCCGAAGCAGGTGTTGAGCAGGCTTTGATTGCCGGGGCTCCGGAGGGAGAATTCAGCGGGGCGCAATTTAGCGCCGCCGTGACAAGTATCTCTGAGGGCTCACAAACTTTTGTCTACCCCATTGATTTACCCGCTGGTGACGTCGCCACCGTTTGGTTTGTGGCCCACGACGCTGACGGCAACTTGGTCTGTAGTGGCAGTCTACCTTGTTTTAGCGGCAACACAATGAAAGTTTGCTGGGGTAAGCCAGGTACCGCAAATGACGAAGACGTAACTCCTGCCGTGGAGGCTTCAATCTATTATGCAACAACTCCTGGAGACTACACGACAGCTAGAATTGCAAGGGCAACGGCCGATCCAAATTCCGGCAGAACCGGCACGAACTCTTTTGATCAGGCGGATGGGGGCTGCAGTGTTGAAGGCACTGACTATGCTTTCTCAAGTACCATTAGTTTTAGTGATCTAGGAGTTTCCGGTCAGCTTCAAATGGCCAGACTCAGGATGCTATACAATTCCGACACTAATCAGCCCGTAGGTTTTGACTTTAACTTCGCGGGCAATAGTCCCCTACCCTCGCAAGGAAGTAGGGTTGACTCAACCGGTACCTCAGGAGACTCAACCAGGCGCGTAGAAGTTTTCCAAGTCTATTCGGATTTACCTCCAAACTTTGATTCGGCTGTCTTTTCGCCGCCGGGACTTACAAAATGAGTATAGGACTTGACATCGGCTCTAAAACTATAAAGTTGGTGGAACTTTCGTTTGATGGGGGGCGAAATATTTTGAAATCCGCCGGAGTAGTTGGTTTCGCCGGGACTTCCGTTGAAAATGCTCAGGATGATAAAAGCTATGCGACTCTCGTAGATGCTATCAAAAAGTTAATCCATGATACTAAAGTTTCTTCGCGGGAAGTAGACATTGCCATTCCCGAAAGCCAATCTTTCACTCGAGTGATCAAATTCCCGCTGCTTTCTGATCCTGAGATTGCTTCTGCAGTCAAGTGGGAAGCGGAACAATATATCCCAATCCCCATCTCTGAAGCAATTATTCAGCACGAGATTGTGGAAAGAAGGGAAAAAACTAGTCCTCCGGAGGTTTTGGTTTTACTCGTAGCAGCTCCACGGGCTTTGGTCGAAAAATATGTTAATGTTACCGGTCAGGCTGGGCTAACGGCCGGCGCGGTCGAAACTTCGCTCATTGCTTTGACCAGAAGCCTTGCTCCCGCCAACCAAACTTCTGTTTTGGTGGATATGGGCGCCAGGACAACCAGTATGGCACTGGCCAAGAACGGCCAGCTAGTTTTCTCCAGAACCATACCAACGGCGGGCGCCGCTTTTACCCGGGCGGTCGGCCAGGCGCTGGGTGTACCCGAAGCCCAGGCGGATTCGTACAAAATGACCTATGGGCTCTCAACTAAGCAACTTGAGGGCAAAGTAGCCGCCGCCATAAACCCGGTGTTTACGCTCATTACGGAGGAGATAAAGAAAGCAATTCACTACTACCAAACCGAACTTCAAGGCGAGATGCCGACATCGGTCATCTTGGCGGGCGGGTCGGCGGGCTTGCCTAACTTGGTATCAAACCTAACCAAAGCCATTGGGATAGAAGTTGTCATTGGTAATCCATTTGCAAAAGTTGTAGTTGACCCGACGACTACCAAAAAATTGGCCGCCTACTCTCCACTTTATTCCATTGCAACGGGGCTAGCGCTTAGGAGAGACTAAATGGTGAGAATTAACTTACTGCCGCACGAATTGTCTCCCGAAAGCGGTCTGAACAAGATTGCAAATATTTTGAAACAAAGTGCGATTTACGCGATGATTGTGTTTTTGGTTTTAGGTATGGGGGCCGCCGGCTTTTTCATTATAATGGGGAGCCAGGCTGCAAACTTGGAAAGTCGGCAAGCTGCACTTAAGAACAGTTTAGAGGACTTAAGCCAGGCCGAACAGTCTTTTGTATTAGTCAAAGACAGACTGGCTAAATCAAAACAGATTGTAAGCCAGACAAAATCGGCTGAGATGCTGGTTGCGATGGATAGTCTGATATCAAAAATGCCTCCGACGGTTGTTGTCAGTGAGGCAGAAGTGAGCAGCGAAAAGACTGAGATTAATTTTTTGGCAAAAAATTCGACTGATTTACCGCAAATATTGGGACCGGTACTGACCCAATTTGGATTTAGTAAAATAGTTTTAAAAGGCATTAATTTTAATCCGGCGTCGGGGTACCTTGTGACATTGGAGGTTTCACTGTGAAAATAGATATAGTTAAAATTAAAGCTTTCGCAATACCTATGGGGCTTTTTGTTGCCTCTGTCGTTTTATATGTCGTTGGAGGGAGAATTCTGATTGATCAAATTAAGGCGACCCGAGAAAAAATAGCCAGACTTGAAAAAGAGACCAGCGTATTTGAGGAAAAAGTAAGTATCCTACAGGATTTTAGTGCTACTTCTTCAAACTATATCAACATTGTCTCTACTGCCCTGCCCGATCAAAATGCTGGGATCACCTTTATTTCTCAAATTAAAAGGGGCACACAACTGGTGCCCGTGGTAATCTCAAATATAAATGCTGGAAGCCCACTGGCTGAAGAGGAACTGTCAAAAGCCCAAATCAACTTTGATGTGGATGGTAGCTTGGCTGAAGTGATGAACTTCGTGCAATATGTTTCGAGCGTATCTCCCCTATCTAGGATAGAAAAAATCAGAATTAATCAGACGGCAACCGCGGCGCGAGCAACAGTAACGGCCAGCGTTTTCTGGGCCAGCTTTCCTGAAAAACTGCCGGATATAACCCAACCTATTGATCAACTTTCGGCTGATGAACAAACAATGTTGGCTGACCTGGCTAAGCGTGTACAGCCGGTGTTTTTGAGGTTTACGCCTACGGTGACTACCCCCAGAGCAGATCCGTTTAATTTGTAACCTTAGGCGTTTTCCGTGACGTTGATGGAGACGGTTTTGTCCTCTCGGACGGCCCTGACGGAGAGTATTTTGCGCAAGGACTTGATGGTTTTACCTTCACGGCCGATGATTAAGCCTATTACATCGGGTTTAGCTACAACATCCAGATTAATATGGTTGCCGTCAACTTTTTCACTGACTTCAAAGTCGTCGCTGCCGATAATATTTTTGATCAAAAACATCAGTAAGTCTTTCATGGCAAATTAACCGATTAATTGTATAACCTTCTCACTTGGCTTGGCTCCCTGGCTGAGCCACTTTTCGTAAAGTTTTTTGTCAATTTTGGTTTCTCCCGTTTTTGGGAACCAATGGCCAATAATTTCCAGAAACTTACCCTTGTTTTTCTTATGTTTTTCAATGGCGACAATGCGATAAAAAGGATCGTTTCGTTTGCCTAATCTTGCAAGTCTAATTCTTACCATAATATGGGCATATTTTAGTGGTTTTCACCAAGCTTTACAAGTGCAGCCTCTGCGGCGTTTTGTTGGGCGATGGCTTTACTGGCTCCCTCCCCCTGGGCGATGATACCACCAGCGTCAACTTGAATGGTGAACTGCTTGTCGTGGTCCGGCCCCACTTCAGAGGTGACCGTATATTTAGGAGCGGGATAACCCTTGGCTTGAATCATCTCTTGGAGTCTGCTTTTAGGATCTTTTAATGGTTCTTTTAATTTTTGGTCAAGGTCGACTAAAAGGTTTGCTTGAATAAACTTTTTGACTGCGGTCAAACCCTGGTCTAGGTAGAGTGCTCCGATAACCGCTTCAACCGTGTCGGCCAGAAGTGACGGATTAGTTCGCCCTCCCCCGTCCTCTTCACCCTTGGACAAAAAAAGATTGTTCCCCAAATCAAGCTTCATGGCAACCTCACTCAAGTTTCTGGTGTTAACCAAGTTAGCCCGCAGGGCCGTTAAGAAACCTTCCGGTTTGTCCGGGAATTTGGCAAAAAGATATTTTGAAACCACGAATTCAAGGATCGCATCCCCCAAGTACTCTATTCTTTCATTGCTTTCCCTTGTCCCCTTGTTTTCATTTACCCAGGACTTGTGCGTTAAAGCCAGATCAAGAAACGCTTTATTTTTAAAGTGTATTTTCACAAATCCTTTCCAATGATTGTACCTAAAACTCCGTTGACAAATGAAGGGGAAGCCTCGCTGCCAAATTCCTTGGCAAGCTCTACCGCTTCGTCTATGATAACTTTTTGAGGCTCATTGCCATAGTCCAACTCGTAAAGAGCCAGTTGTAGGACAGCATGGTCTATCCTGTTTAGATTCTCGACCGGCCAAGCCGGAGCCGCCTTGGCAATTTTTTTATCTATCTTATTCTTTTTTAGCAGAACCTTTTTAGCTAAATCCCCCACCGTCTGGGGCGTAAAATTTACCGCAAAAAGGTCCCGAACTGCTTTTCGTCGAGCCAAATGTCTGGGGTCGCCTTTAGATTTCATGGCAGTATAGACAAACTTGGTGCGGCCGTTTGAGTTTGCCACAGTGAGGGCATTTTTGCAGGTTGGGAAGCACCAATCTGTTTGTGGCGGCATTTTTTCTTTTGTTGCTTCTGCTCCTGGTATGCTTTTTCTTTGGTAATGCTCCCATAAGGTGATTTTACCAAATAAAATCAGAATTTCCAAGAGGTATAGCTATTGACAAGCGTTGTATGAATATCATACAATTTACTTGTGATGACGAAAACGATTAATATTTCTTTGCCTGTGGGAATGTACCAAGATGCTAAAAGGGTTTTGAAAGAGAAACAATACACATCCTTTAGCGAGTTGATGCGCAACTCTTTGCGCCAAACGCTTTATCCAGAATTGACGATTAATGGCTTTACGCCGGAATTTGAGGATGAGGTTTTGCGGATTGCTGCCACACCGGATGACAACGATTTAGTTTGGGAAACCGAAGAAGATATAGATAAATACTTTCAACAAGTAAAAAAGAAGACAAAAGCTTCTGATGATAAGAATTAAGCGTGCGGGCGAGTTTGACCAGTTACTTGATGTGATTGCGAAAAATGATCTTGAAATGTTTGATTTAGTTAATGCGAAGATAAAACTTTTTAAGAAAAACCCGAACGATACTCGTCTCGATAACCACCCTCTTAAGCGAAGAATGAGAGGTAAATGGGCTTTTAGTATTACTGAAGATATACGGATTGTGTATATTTGGCAGGGAGAAAAGAGGGTTCGTTTCCTAAACATCGGCCCTCACTCTAAAGTTTATTCAAGGGCCGACTAATTCTTCTGCAACCTTTTTTGAGGCTTTGATAAGATCAATGTCACTCCAAGTGGCGATAGTTAGTTCCGGAATGCCGCTTTGGCGGCTGCCCCAGATTTCACCCGGACCGCGGAGTTTAAGGTCAAGCTCGGCCAGCTGCCGACCCGATTTGGTTGTTTTTAGGGCTTCGAGTCTTTCAATTGCCTTTTGGGATGGGTCTTCGGCAAAAAGCAAACAGTAAGATTTTTTAGCTCCTCTTCCGATTCTGCCTCTTAACTGGTGGAGGCTGGCCAAACCGAATCGATCGGCGGTTTCGATAACCATGATGGTGGCGTTGGGCACGTCCATGCCTACCTCGACAACCGGAGTTGAGACCAGAATGGCTGTTTGGCCGTTTTTAAAGTTGGCCATGACTTTTTCCTTCTGTTTTCCTTTAAGTCTGCCGTGCAGAAGATCAACCTTAAAATCTGCAAAAACTTTTTTCAATTTCAGATACTCCTCTTTTGCCGACTTGACGTGCTTGAGGGTTTCCTTTTCCGACTCGTCGATTAAGGGGCAAATAACGAAGACTTGTGACTGGTTGCTGGTGATTTGTGACCGGATCCAATTATAAGCACTGGCGCGTTTTGTTTCCGGTACGACCCAGGTGGTTATTTTTTGTCTGCCCGGAGGTAATTCGTCTAAAGTAGACAAATCCAGGTCTCCGTAAAAAGTTAGGGCGACGGTGCGAGGGATCGGTGTCGCCGTCATTGTTAAAACGTGGGGGGAAGAAGTGCCTTTGGTCAGGTGTTCCCTCTGCTCCACGCCAAATTTGTGTTGCTCGTCGATGATAACCAATGCAGCATCAGTAGTTCTCGCTTTTGTGTGAATCAGGGCATGAGTGCCGACGATAATGTCGGCTCTGCCCAGAGATTGTTTAGTAATGGCGGAAGTAATAAGTGAAACTCTTGCGCCGAAAGAGCCAAAAAGCGCCTTTAGTGTTTCAAAGTGCTGGGTGGCCAGGATTTGGGTGGGAGCCATGAGTACGGTTTGGTGGCCGTTAACAAAAGCAACATATGCGGCCGCGGCGGCAACTACCGTTTTTCCGCTGCCCACATCTCCTTCCAAAAGTCGGTTCATGGGAATGTTTTTTTGTAAATCTTCAAGAATTTCTTTGACTGTGAACTTTTGTGCTGTGGTTAGTTCGAAAGGCAAAGAACTGATAAACTGATTAACTGATGGCTGACTAACTGTCAGCTGATAACTAACTTTATTTTTTTGCCACTGCTTTCTTTTTTTGATATTAGCGCTCTGAAGATCCAGAAGTTCATTCAAAGCAAGCCTCCTGCGGGCGTTTTTAGCAGCCTCCAGGTTTTTAGGGTAGTGGACGTCTTTGATGGCTGTTAAAAAACTAGTCAAATTCAGTTTTTTAAGTGTTTCTTTGGATAGGAAATCTTTGAATTCTTTTGGATCTATTTTTTCAAAAGCGGTTTTGATTCTTGATCTTAGCCACTTTGATGAAACCCCGGCTGTCTCGTGGTATACGGGAACCAGCCGGCCGGTGTGGGTGCTTGCCTCGCCGCCAGGCGGGCCAACATTGATAATCTCATACTCCGGAGAAACAATGGCTTTGGCTCTACTCCACCAACCGATCTTGCCGGCCAGTGAAACCTTTGTGCCCACCGGCAGAGTTCGGATCAGAAAGGGTTGGTTAAACCAGAAAACATAAATTGTGCCCGTGTCGTCGGCAATTTTTGCAATCTGGATTTTGCGGCCGCTTCTTGTGTATTGGTTGACGATTGAAACAATCTCGCCCCTGACGGTCACCACTTCTCCGGGTTCAAGACTGGCAACGCTCTCAATTTGCCGAAAATCATCATACCGGTGAGGTACATGGTGAAGAAGGTCCCCTATGGTGTTTATTCCTAGCTTGGCTAGTCTATCTACATAGGTGGTTCCAACAAAAGGCAACTGGCCGACTGATGAACTAAAATCCATTAATTATGAAAGGGATAAAGGGCAGAAAAGTGGTTAACAAAAGCCCGATTCCGGCAACAATAATTACGATTTTAAAGAAAATTTTTTGTTTTTTACCTAGAATCATTTTACTTTGACAAATATCTTTTTGCCAACTTTTATTTTGTCGTGAACACTAATTTTTAAAGCGGGATCTGTAATGGTTTTGTCATTAATATCAACTGCTCCTTGCCTGATTAGTCTCTTGGCCTCACTGTGGCTGACACTGGCTGCTAATTCAACCGCGCCGGCAGCTGTTGAGACTCTTTCGATTTCTTTTTTGTATTCCGGCTCCCCTTTTTGAAAAGTCCGCTCAAAATGTTTCTGGGCCTCCTTTGCATCTTGAGTGCTGTGCAACTCACTAACAATTGTAAAGGCAAGTTTTTTCTTGGCCGCCAGCACATTTCCCTTGATAATTTTGGCAATTTCATCAATCGGCGTCCAGGTCGCCAGGGTGAAGTATTGCTCAATTAGATCATCACGCAAAGACATCACCTTACCGTACATGTGGCTTGGTTCATCCTCTATCCAAATCGCATTTCCCCATGACTTGCTCATTTTCCTCCCATCCGTGCCCTCCAAAATATCGTGTGTCATTACGAAACTTTCTTTATTTCTTAAATCCTTTTGCAGCGTTCGTCCGGCTTGCATATTAAACGTTTGGTCGGTGGAACCTATTTGTAGGTCAGTGTCCATGAAATAGTGGTCATATCCTTGCATAACTGGATACAACACCTCGTGAAGGCCGACTCTCTTTCCCTGGTCCATTCTCCTTTTAATTAATTCACGGCTGGTGAAATCTCCAAGAGAGAAATGCTGGCTCAGTTCGAGGACTTCTTTGAAGGTTAGTTTAGAAAGCCAACTGCTATTGAACTTTGTTTTGACTTTTGAGAAGTCGATAATTTTACTGGCTTGAGCTTGGTATGTTTTCAAATCCTTCTTGATTTGCTCCGGGGAAATCGCCGGCCTTTCTGACTCTTTATCTGAAGTATCTCCAATCGTACTTGTAAAATCACCAATTAGAAAGGTGACGTTATGCCCCATTTCCGACAAAGTTTGTAGCATCCTAAACGGCACGGTATGACCTAAAGTTAACCTTGGCGCGGTGACGTCAAAGCCAGTGTAAATGTTTAATTTCTTTCCGGAGCCAAGTAGCTTCCGTAAACCTTCTTTGTTTGGAATGATATTGGCCACTCCCCTTGTCAAAACTTCATCGATTTTATCCATAAGCCTGATTTATTCTATACTCAAGTTTTGTTGTCAGCAACTATCTACTTATTAAAGCTTTTTTGATGTTTGAAAGCTCTTTTTTTGGAATTTGCTTAGGTTTTCTTTTCAAATCTTCTTTTGAATACATAGGAATTACATGAGCGTGTATATGCCCAACATGCATAGTGTCTTTGTCTAACAAGTAAACGTTGTTGTTTAACTTCAATACATATGCTGGCGCTCTCATCCTTTTTGTTTTTTCTTCAGCCAATTTGATAACTAGCCTGAAAAATTGTTCTTTGTTCTCTAGTTCTTTAATATTTGAAAAGTGAGATTTTGGAAAAACAATAAAATGACCTCTGGTTTGAGGATGAAGAACCAACATCGCCAAGTATTTTTTATCAGAGTAAATGATCCTGTATGGATCTTTTATCTGATTTCTGGAAATTTGGCAAAATACACAATTTTTCATAGACCCAGTCTTTCCATACAAAATTCTATCATTTTACGTATTGTTTCGAAGTCATTTTCATCAATGGTGTCAATACTCCGGATAGTTTTCATTAATGTTTTCAAGTGACGAAAATAAAAACTTTTTCTAATTCCAAATGATCGCTCGCCTTTAAAATAGGGATTTGTTTTATCAGATTGGTAACCAAATTCTTGCGAAAATAAACTTATTCCTTCTTCTGAAGTAACAGGTATGTACTTTCTCGAAAATGCAATAATATTATTAATATCTCTATATAAATAGTCCTTTTGATTTTTGGGGTAAGAATTTGAGAAAAGTTACTGCAGGATCGACAGACGCGAATGAAACATCTGCAATTTTGTCTTTGAGGGCCTCTAGTTCAGCCGAAACATTCTGGACAAATTCTTCGGCTTCGTCATTACACTTCACCAAGAGATCAATAAGTGCTTGATTGCTTTCAAAGTCGTAAAATGACTCCGCAAGATTTGAGTTGTCGATTGTCGGTAAGCTAACTGGTCTGGTTAAGGTAAGAAATAAAGCTGCTTTTTTTAGGCTCCCTTGAGGTCTTTGAGTTGAAAATGCTTCGAGCATTTCCATAATTGTTGGAGCTTCTCCTTTGGTTCCACTAGCTATTGTACCTTCAAAACCTACTCCGGCACCTGGTACATGGCTGCTGAGTCCGGACTGCGTAGTTGATGAAAAAACGAAAGAAGCATCTTGGGAATCGGGCATGCTATCGATCGCTAAAATAAAATCTGATTGAGTAAATTCTGAAATAGCTGTGATTGACGTCAAAAAAACGCCAGTTGCTGTAAGATTGCCAGCTTTTTCAAGTACTACTGTTCTCTTGGTATTATTAAATGGTAAAAAACCGGAGCCACTCCAGGAGGGAACAAGAGCATTTGTTGTATCGATCTTCTCTTGCAGTAAAAACGATTCGGAGACCACTTCTACTGTAAAACCGGCTTTAGTAAGTAAATCTTTTGTTTCATATGACATCCTGGCAAATATGTCATATCTGCCTGATGACAATAGATTTATTGCGGCTTCCAATTGCGGATCATCTTCATCTCTTTCCCTATATGCTGAAACGATAAAGCTGGTATCTATTTCTCCCTTGTTTAAAATTTCTGCCGCCTCCTCAAGGGAAACATTTTCCCTCCTGGCAATATTACACAAAGCCCCGGCAGCTCTGGGCCCAGTGTTGTTGTTTATTAAAATTATAGGTAAACCACTTGCTAGTGCTGTTCGCATCTGCTCTCCGATTGTAAGTAACATCAAGTGGCCTGCGTGCAGCTCTTTTCCCATAGTGATACTAGAAACAATCCCTGGGTTTTCTGCACTGATTTTTTGTACTTCTTTACTGACATTTCGAATTTCCACATCGATGGGTCGGCTTATTTGTTTTAATCTGGTAATAAATCTTTCCATGCTTATGTCCTTATTACTGCCCCCATTATTTGCGGGACGAATTTGTTGATATTACTGCCGTAAATTCTTACTGACATATTTGGATTTTGTTTTTTGGCACGGATTATTTCCTGTTCGGACAACAGGCCTACCGCAAAACCTTTTTCCATTACTTTTTCTAAAGCTTTGGTGTAGCTTTCCACACCAACTTTGTCATCTGCTTGTTCTTCGAGAGCAAGAATCCAAATTAATTCGTTGATCATGTGGAAATAAACAATTAGAAATGCATCTGTTGTCATTGGTTGATCATTTATTCCTATAAATGCAAGTTCACCTTCCGGCATTTCTTTTAGAATTCCGGCAGTATCAATTGGTCTAGTTGTCTGCACCGGAACAAAACTTTTGCATATTGGATCATGGTCAGGTAAAAAAACACATCCGGGTTCGTTGTTGGGTGCGATAGAGATTATGGATTTGTCCCATCTTCTAGTCCAAGTACATGCTGCTGCGGAATTAGCTGCAAGCTCGTCGAATAAAGATGCCGTTAAAAAGGGTAAATTTGGAACCGGTAAGTTGATATTTACATAACAGGTGTAGTGATTTTGCGAAAAAATATCCCTGCCCTTTTTTTCTGCGTAAGCTGCTTTGATAAAGGCTTCCCTTTCGTTTAATAATGACATTTCTGTTTCTTGTTTCATTTTTTAAGCAACAAAAAAACCCGCCTTTTGGCGAGTTATGTTTTGTTTTTGTAATTTTTAGGTTTATTTTTTTATTTTAAACAACAATTTTAATGCACAACACCACTCGCCATCAGACGAGATAGTAATGCCAGTCCTTGTTGTTCAAAAATAAGTTCATGTCTAGAGCAATTATACTTGCAAATTATTTTTTTGTCAACAGCTGTACAGTATCAGGGTTTCGTTGACATCAGGTAGTGTATTGGATTTGTTGGTAAGGATCCAGTCTTCGATTCGCTGTTGTGGGGTTCTGCCTTGCATTCCATAACCTCCGTGTCTTCTTTTGGTATTGTACCAGGCCAGGTAACGGGAGAGCCAATAACGGGCATACTGAAGATCCTCTTTGTGGGCAGAAACTCTCCAGAAGCACTCTTCCTCAATGATGCGGTGCATCCTCTCTACCTTGCCATTGCTGGTGGGGTGCTTAGGGGGATTTCTTTTGATAACAATGCCTAAATTCCCACAGACTTTACTGAATGTCTTTTTGAATTCACTTCCATTGTCTGTTCTCACTGCTTTAATAGGGAAGGGAGCTTCTCTGATCATCTTAAGAAGGAAATTGGCTGCATTTTGGGAATTGTTGTGGAAGTAACAGTCTGCCATACCCCATCTTGAGCAATCATCCACAGCTGAAATGAGAATGATACCTTTTTTGCCAAAGGGTTCGGTAGTGTCAATCTGAATTTCTTCCCCCGGATACTCTTTGGCATACAAAGTGGCTGGTTTTCTTTTCTCCTTTTGTTTGGGGATGATGAGTCTTTTTCTGACCAAGATCCTGTAGGCTGTGGCCCGACTGATGTGGATGTGGACGTCTTCCAAAAGCCAGCAGATCCGGTCTGCTCCAACGCCATATAACTCAAAATACTTCTCAACCGTGTCCTCAATCCATTTGTCAGTTCGGTTGTGAGCTCTTTGATATCCTTTGGGGCCTCTTTTGCGGCCACAGATGGCGCTTGATCCGTGTTTCTCAACCGACTTTCTGAGTTTCCATAAACCCTGTCTGGTCATGCCCAGAATCTTGGCTCCGGAGGAAACTGAGAGCTTACCTGAATTAACCTCATTAACTACCCTCAGTCTGGCCTCAACCAGTTTACGTATAACAGCCTCACTCATACAACACTCCTTTCTAAGTTGATGACATATCCACCAACAGGAGGCATTGTATCTGCTAAATAATCGTTTTTTGAAGCGAATCCATGTAAACTAAATTGCTGATACTTTAAGATTTTTTGTCAACAGCTGTCAACATCAAGATTAGTAAAGAGAAATCCTACCTGTAACATTTTTGTAATTTTGTTACAATAAAAATACATGGCCAGGTGGAGAAGTGAATATCGGCGCCGGAGTCGGATGACTTTGCGCAATCCGGAAGTGGCTAAAAGCAGACGGGTGGCTAGGCTTGCCAAACTTGCCTTTATGGGGGTTATTTTAGCTGTGATTGCGGCGATGATTATTATTCCCCTTTTTGCTTTCACTCTCCCGGCACCGGACAAGATTGTCAGACAAGACGGCTTTTCAACCAAAATTTTAGACCGAAACGGCGAGCCTCTATATGACATTTACGAAGACGAGCGCCGAACCCAAGTGGACTTAGAAGAGATTCCCGAAAGCCTGCGACAGGCAACAGTCGCCATCGAGGACAAAAATTTTTATAAGCACAAAGGCTTTGACCCGACGGGGATAATTCGGGCCGCTTTTAACATTGTTTTCCGTGGCCGGGTACAAGGTGGCTCGACTCTGACCCAGCAGCTGGTCAAAAACGCCCTCTTGTCTCCCGAACGGACGGTTTTCAGGAAAATTCGTGAGTTTATTTTGGCCATTCAAATTGAAAGAAAATACAGCAAAGATGAGATTTTGCAGCTTTACTTAAACGAGGTTCCTTATGGTGGTACGGCTTACGGTGTGGAGGCGGCTTCCGAGGTTTACTTTGGCAAAAGCGTCAAGGACTTAAACTTAGTTGAGTCGGCCTTTTTGGCGGGTGTTCCCCAGCGGCCCTCCCGTTATTCACCCTACTCCTCCACGCCGGATGCTTATAAGGATAGAACCAAGCAAGTTTTGAAACGCATGAAAGACGATGACTATATAAGTAAGGAAAAATATGAAGAGGCAGTCAAGTTGGTTGATAGCTTAGAATTTCAGGCCCAGGGAGCAAGTTTCAAAGCACCTCATTTTGTCCAATATGTCCAAAAGCTTCTCGAAGAGCGCTACGGGGAAAATGTGGTCGAGTTGGGGGGCTTAAAAGTGACCACCACCCTTGATTTGGAACTCCAGGAAGCGGCTCAGGACGTTGTCCGCGAAGAAATTGCCGACGTTGAATATTTAAACATTGGAAACGGCGCGGCAGTAGTTATTGACCCTGAGACGGGTGAGATTTTAGTCATGGTTGGGAGCAAGAATTTTAACGACCCGGATTATGACGGTCAGGTCAATGTAACCATGTCCCTGCGCCAGCCGGGTTCCGCCATCAAACCCATTACGTATGTGACGGCATTTAAAAAGGGTTACATTCCGTCAACTCTTTTGATGGACGTGCCGACTGAGTTCCCCGGAGGAGCCGGTCAGCCTGTCTACAAGCCCGTAAACTATGACGGCAAGTACAGGGGGCCGATGCAAGTCAGGTATGCCCTGGCCAACTCCATTAACGTCGCAGCCGTTAAAATGCTCGCGATGGTCGGAATCAAAGATGTTTTAACCACGGCCAATGAACTGGGTATTTCTTCCCTTGAACCCACCCGGGAAACTCTTAACCGAGTCGGGCTTTCGTTAACCCTAGGGGGAGGAGAAGTCAGGCTTGTGGAGCTAACCAGCGCTTACGGGGCATTCATGAACACAGGTTACCGAGTCGATCCGGTGGGTATCCTTAAGGTTGAAGACGCCAATGGTAAAGTGCTAGAAGAAAATGAACCTAAAAAAGGCAGAAGAGTTTTGTCTGAGGGTGAGGCCTATTTGATTGCCGATATTTTGTCTGACAACCAAGCCCGTAGTGAAATTTTTGGCACCAATAGCCTTTTGAATATTGCGGGCCGTCAAATTGCCGTCAAGACCGGGACAACCAATGATCGGCGTGACAACTGGACAATTGGCGGCAATCCCCAGGCAGTTGTTGGAGTTTGGGTCGGTAACAATGACAACTCTGAAATGCGTGAGGTGGCTTCGGGTGTTACCGGAGCTTCCCCTATTTGGCGAAGAATTATTCTTGAAGCCCTGAAAGGAAAATCCAATGTTGGCTTTGAGCGGCCGGATAGCATTGTCACCGCTTCGGTTGATAAAGTAAGCGGTTACCGCGCCCACGATGGTTTTGCTGAGCGAAGCGAGGTTTTCATCAAGGGGACTGAACCCGGGGAGGATCCAATTCACTTAAAGCTCAAAGTTTGTAAAAATGATGGCAACTTGGCTGGACCCGGGGACGGCAATACCGAGGAGCGGGAATTTTTTGCCTTTGCTGAGGAAGATCCCTCTGGCCCGCCCAACCTCTGGCAGGAGGGCATCAATGCCTGGTGGGATGGCAGTCTGGACCGCTATCCCCGCGCTCCGACTCATTATTGTGGCAATCAAGAGAATTTATTGGACGTAGATTTTGAAAACCCGCGCGACCAGCAATCAAACCTAGGCAATAGCCAAAATATTAAATTAAAAGTTACAACCTCAGCGGGCGTGGAGGTAGTTGAGCTTTATATTGACACTGCTAAAGTCAGAAGTTTTACCGGCGCGCCTTATGAGTACAACACGGATTTGACCGACGGCGTGCACGAATTGAAAGCGATTGTAAAAGACAAGGACGGGAAACAAAAAGACAGAACAATTACGATTGGTATTAATACCGAGTGGAACGCTTCACTTTAGTTGACGAGATTAGGTATAATAAACAAATGGCAGATGCAGAACTTCAGCCTGCCGAAGAAAGAGAGGTTGTCATCTGGGTTTGTAACCACTCCGACCTGAAGCCTTGGAAAGACTTTGTCCGAGACGCGGGAATCTTCGAGGCGATAAAGGAGATAGACCTTACATCTCTTCAGGAGTTGTGTAGGGCTTTTCACTATTCGATATATCATCATGATTTTGAGCAAGTTGACACCCTGGATAAATTAGGAAAGGTAGACAGAGATAGTCTGATTATTCGATCAGTAGTTAATGCTATTAGAAGCCATCTTGAAATAAACACAAATATAAATTAATCCTTAACTACTCCACCGAATTTTTTCGCCACGGCGGCGATAATTCTGCTCCTTATTTTGGTAACTTCAGCATCAGTTAGAGTTTTTGTTTTACTTTGGTACCAGATTCGAAAAGTAAAATAGTCTTTGTAAGTATCGATCAATTCAACATTTGATATTTGATCTTTGATTTTTGATATTTGTTCTATTACCTCGCCCACTCTTGTTTTTTGGGGGAGCTTGAAAGTAAGATCCTCAATTTGAGCTGGATATTTAGGAAGTGGTTGATAAGTTGGTGTTTGTTTGGCAACCTTTCTCAAATTTTCGACAAACAGTTCATAGTAAATATAATTGGATTCCAGTACCCCAAACTCTCCTATTGCTGCGCTTTTGGCCACAAGTACCGTTCTCTTGCCCGCAACAAAGTTTGCTTTTTCTTCTATTTCGAATTTATAATTAATACCGAGTTCCTCAAGTAATGCTTCGACAACCCCTTTTGCTTTTCTGTAATCTGTTTTTGCAAAAATTCCGGCAAGGGTCATTATTTCAGCGGGCAGGCCCGCCTTCGTTTCACTTCGGTGAGGTAAATATACATTTGCCATTTCAAAAAGATGAAAAGAATCTTTCTCTCCTTTATTTTGATCGACGGCTTCAACCAGGGAGGGCATGAGACTTGTTCGCATAACAGCGGTATCAACCCCGAGTGGGTTTTTGAGTGCCAACGCATCTTTTGCCGCCCAGGCCGTTGGTACCATTGAAAGCGTATATACTTCAGCTCCGCCAAAGCCTTTTAATAGTGTCTTTAATCGCAGCTCGAAGCCAAACGGTGTGTCAGCCAGAGGGTCAGGAATAGCGCCTTCCATAAGTTTATTCGGTAAGTTGTGGTAGCCATAGATTCTGGCCACCTCCTCCACAATATCCTCGGCGATTTCAACGTCTTTTGCCCGAAACGAGGGAATCGAAACTATTAGATTGTTTCCCGACCACGTTGGTTCAAATTCTAAACTTTGAAGAATGTTTGAGATCTTAGCTTTTTCAATTTTTATGCCTAATCTATCTTCGATAAACTGAAGAGTGGTTTTAACGGTTTTGGCTTTATAGCCGGCTGGGTAAATGTCAATTAATCGGCTTGAAACTTTAGCAGCCGTGGTTTTTTCCATAAGCTCAGCGGCTTTTAGAATTGCAGTCAAACCCAGTTGTGGATCTACGCTTTTTTCGTTGAGGACAGCGGCTTGGCTCCTGATTGCAAGACCCATTGACGCCTGTCTGATTTTGGCAGGATCAACAGCCTCGATCCACAATAAAAGATTCTTGGTCTTGCCGTTTACCACTGTATTTTTAGTACCCATAATCCCCGGCAAGTCCACTATTGCATTGCCGTCACTAAAGACTACTTCTCCGCCGGTAAGAACGTGCTCTTTATTATCTAAGGTTATTAGTTTCTCGCCCTTTTTAGCTTCACGAACAATTATTTTTTTTATTTTGTCAAAATCAAAAACGTGTATTGGATGACCGACCTCCCACATAACATAGTTGGTGACGTCAATTACATTGTTCAGAGGGCGCTGCCCAACCGCCTTGAGTCTCTCTGCCACAAACTTTGGTGAGGGGCCAAGCTTAGCCCCCTCAAGTTTTAAGGCCAAAATTCTAGCACACAGCTTGGAATCGTTCTTAATTGTAAGCCCCAAATTTTTCTTGTCGGTTATTTTTTGGCTTCTTAGCGGTTTTAGGTTTGCCTTTATTCCAAACTGTGGGAGAATGGCAGCTGCTTCACGGGCAATTCCCATTACACTCATCATGTCAACCCGGTTAGTGGTAACCTCAATATCATATATCCAATCTCGATCGACTCTTTCAACTCTTTCCACGGAAGGGCCGCAAAGAGAGAGACACTCGGCAATTTTTTGCGGCGTCGCTTTGGTTACGAGATACTCTCTAAGCCAGGAATCGGGTATTAAAATATTCATAATTGTTCTAGGTAAGCTAGGTTAGTCCTGTAAACTGTGCGAATATCGTTGATGTTTAGGCCCGGTTTTAAGAGGTAGACTCTTTCTAGTCCCCAGCCAAAAGCGAAGCCGGAGTAGACACCGGGGTCAATTCCACCGGCCTTGAGAACGTTGGGATGGACCATGCCCGCACCGCCAACTTCGTGCCAACCGCTTTTGCAGAATTTACAACCTTTTCCATCACAGTGGACACATCTGAAATCCACTTCAAATGAAGGCTCTGTAAATTTAAAATTAAATGGCCTGATGCGCGAGACTGATTTTGAACCGTAGAGTTTTTTGCCGAAATAATCCAGCGTTCCCTTGAGATTGGTGATGTTAATTCCCTTGTCCACAACCAGCCCTTCAAACTGGTGAAACATGGGAACGTGGGTGGCGTCGGATTGCCTGCGGTAGCACTTGGCAATGTTTATCATCCTAATTGGAGGTCTGGCTTTTACCCTTTCCATCTCTCTGATTTGCCCACTTGAAGTATGAGGAGTTAAGACTACTTTACCGTACTTTTTGTCTTCGGGTAGGTTAATGAAGAATGTTTCCCATTCGTCTCTCGCCGGATGGCCCTGGGGCATGTTCAGCGCTTCAAACGCATACCAATCCCATTCAACTTCCGGGTAGCGAACTCGGGTGAAACCAATCTTCTCAAAGATGGCAGTTACTTCGGCAGCTGCCTGTGTTACCAAGTGTAAATGTCCAAGTGCGGGTTTTTCTCCGGGAATTGTGGCGTCAAACCAGTGCTTTGCCGATTGACTAAAGGAAAGTTTTTGTTCAGCGAGAGTTTTGGCAAGAGTACTCATCGCCTCATTTATTAACCTGCCCACGTTCTTTTTTTCGTCCGGTTTTAGTTTTTTAATCTTTTTAATTTCGGTTGTGATTTTACCGTTTCGACCCAGATAATCGATGCGGATTTGTTCCAATTCAGCAACACTTTTGGCTTCCATTATGGCAGCAATGGCCTGGTTTTTGAGATTGTTAAGCTCCTCTTGCACTCTGGAGTTATTTTACTTCTTTTACGATTTTTTCGAAAGCATTAGGATCGGTGATGGCAATATCGGAGAGGATTTTGCGGTCAAGATCTATTTTTGTGTCTTTGAGTTTTTTGATAAATGCACTGTATTTTAAACCGTGTTCACGGACAGCGGCATTAAGACGGATGATCCAGAGCTTCCTCAAGTCTCTTTTCTTTAATTTTCTGCCGTGGAAAGCGTATTGGCCCGCATGCAGCAGGGCTTCTTTGGCCGTTTTGACTCTTCTGCTGCGGGCGTGGCGAAAACCCTTGGCGGCAGCTTTAATTTTGCGGTGACGCTTAGCGGCGAGTGATTTAGCTCTTGGCATTTTTCTTCTTTCTTAAGCCCATGGCCTTGCGTAATTTCTTTTCATAAAAACCAGTCACCAAAACATCCTTTTTGGCTTTGAGCGTTTTTTTACGGCTCTTTTTAGTGTTTAAGTGACTTGTAAAACTGCGTCTGCGCATGATCTTCCCCGAGCCGGTTACTTTAAACCTTTTCGTGGCTGATTTCCTGGTTTTCATTTTTGGCATCTTGTTTTTTTACCTTACTGGTCGGTGAAATGACCATAGCTAAATGTCTCCCGATAAACTTGGGCGTACTGTCGATATTTATTTCGTCAGCAAACCCGTCGGTTAGCCTCTTTAAGAGTTCGTAACCAAACTTTCTGGCGTCCATCTGTCTTCCTTTAAACCTGACGACTAATCTGACTTTGTCGCCGCCTCCCAAAAACTCTTTTATCCTCTCGACTCTTGTCTTGTAATCTGCGTCACCGATAAAAGGCGTAAACCGGACTTCTTTGATATCAGATTTTTTGGCTCGTGCTTTTCTTGCCTTTTTCTCCTCGCGATATCGAAATTTACCAAAGTCCTCTAAGCGAACTACGGGTGGTTTGGCCTGAGGGGCAATCTCAATGATGTCCAGCTTTTTCTCGCGGGCTAACTCAAGCGCTTTTTTAATGTCCATGACTCCGACGAGTCCTTTTTCATCAACAACACGCACCTCGGGTGCGCGTATTTGTTCATTAGTTCGCCAGAACAGCTTCTTGTCCAAATCTAGGAGAATTATATCAGATCCAAGGCTTTGGTTTCAATCTTATCTTTTGCAAGCTCAATAAACTTATCGATTTTCATTTGCCCCACATCTTTCCCGTCCCTTAGTCTTAGGCTTAAGCTTTGACTTTTCTCTTCTTTATCACCAACAATTGCCATATATGGAACCTTTTCCATTTGGGCGTCCCTGATTTTAGCTTGCAAAGTCTCATTCCTCTCGTCCACTTCCACCCTGATTCCTGCTTCTTGTAATTCTTTGTATGTTTTTTGTGCATAGCCCAAATTCCTCTCGGTAATTGGTAAAACCTTGACTTGTATTGGCGAAAGCCATATCGGAAAAGCCCCGGCATAATTTTCTATTAAAATAGCCATGAATCGTTCTAAGGATCCCAGTGGCGCTCGGTGAATCATGACCGGTGTCTTTTCTTTGCCATCCTGAGCGACATATTTTAAATTGAACCTTTCGGGTAGCATGAAATCAACCTGGACCGTGCCGCATTGCCATTCCCGTCCCAGAGCGTCCTTGATGAGAAAATCCGCCTTGGGTCCATAAAAAGCCGCGTCTCCCTCGGAAATAAAGTAATTTGATTTAGCTTTTTTTAAGGCGTCGATGGCCCTTTGCTCGGCCCTTTTCCAGTGGGCGTCGTCGCCTAAGTATTTCTCTTTTTTGGATCTGACCCCGAGGCGTACGCGGTAGTCCGTGAAGCCAAAAACCTGATAAAGTTCTTGCGTAAAGCGGAAAACTTCAATGAATTGATCCACTGACTGCTGAGGAGTGCAAAAAATATGGGCGTCGTCCTGAGTAAAGGCCCGAACTCTAAGCAGTCCGCTTAATTCTCCGGATTTCTCATAACGATAAACAGAACCGATTTCGGCGATTTTGAGAGGTAACTCTTTGTAAGAACGAGGTTTTAACTCGTAGCTTTGGATGTGCATTGGGCAGGTCATAGGTTTAACGAGATATTCGGTTCTATCCACGTCCATGGGTGAATACATTTTTTCTCGATAAAGATCCCAATGGCCACTTTTTTCCCACAAGGATTTCTGGCCGATATGCGGGCTGTAGACGTGTTTATAACCCATCTTGATTTGCTCGTTGACCATAAAGTTTTCTATTTCCCTCCTGATTATTGAACCATTAGCCAGCCAGAGAGTAATACCCGGGCCAACCTCGTTGTTGATTGTAAAAAGTTCTAATTCCCGGCCGAGTTTGCGGTGGTCGCGTTTTTTAGCCTCTTCAAGTTGGTTCAGGTAATTGTCCAATTCTTTTTGAGTCGGCCAGGCCGTGCCGTAAATGCGGGTTAACATTTTATTTTTCTCACTCCCCCGCCAGTAAGCTCCGGCGACGGAAAGAAGTTTGAAATATTTTAATTCATGACTTGGATTTTCAATGTGACCGCCGCGGCAAAGATCGGTAAAATCACCAGACTTGTAAATTGTGAGAGATTTGCCCTCTTTGGCAAATTCACTCGCGAGCTCTATCTTGTATTTGTTGCCTTGGAATTGTTTTTTTACTTGGGCTAGCGTCACTTTTTGGTGGTTAAAGTTGCTCCAATCCTTGACCAAAGCCTGCATGGTTTTTTCTATTTTGGACAAATCCTCAGCCGAGATTTTTAAGTTGTCAAAATCATAATAGAAACCATTTTCGATCGAAGGACCAATGGTGGGTTTGGCTTTAGGGTACAGTTCTAAAACAGTCGCAGCAAGCAAATGCGCCGCCGAGTGTCTTAAATGATCTAAATATCGTTGATCCTTCATAGATTAATAGTACTAAAAAAACTCCCTTTTGGGGAGTTTTCCTAAAAACCACATCAACTCCCCGCTCTACGCGCTGGAGGTAGTTGTGGTGGTTAAAAGTAACATTGAGGCTATTGTCCCAGAATTGACAGGTTCTTGTCAAGGGGTGCTATAATTTTGATAATGGCAAAGGATAAAAAGTCGGCCAACGGAAAAAACCTAATTTCGGGTAGCAGAGTCCCGGTTGCTTATTTAATTGATTATGTTAAAGAGGGTTACACGGTTAGTGATTTTATTTCCTCTTACCCCTGGATAAGCAAAGCTAAAGTGTTGAAAGCTTTGGAGGAAATCAAAGCTCGAGAATTTACTGCTCAATATGCCCTCTAGAAAGCCACGTATTCAGCTCAGTTCGTTTGGATAACCATCCTGGCGCGATCGTTGTCTCAACAGGTTTTGTTACCCCTGAAAATGTGAACAGGATTTTGAGAAAGGCTCTACCAGTTTTGACGCAGAATTATGTAAAAAATTCTTTTATTAAAATAACCTCAAATAAAATTACAAGGATTAAAGGCGGTAAATTGATACAAATGGACTATCTAATTAAATAGATGGATTTGTCAAGAAATCAGTTGGTAGAGACCTCAGGTTTGCGAGCGACGATTATTAATCGGGTCGGTACATCCTGGTAATCAAATGGCTTGCGGGATGCCTCCTGCAACTATCGTCGCCACATCCCGCCCACTCGCGCATCCCTCGACTCTCGCCTTGATATCTTTTTTATCTCTGGAGCTAAAGAATGGTTCAAAATGCTTTTTTATCGCTGGAGAAACAATAAACTCCCAGGTCAGAAGTTTTGGGGCTTTAGCAGCAAAATCACCGGCCTGTTCGTCATAAACTTGTTCCGAATCTCTTCTATCGACGTTCATTTTGATCACTGTAGGTTATATTATAGTTCTGCTGGTGTCAAATGCAAAAGTAGATGTTTGACTTAATGAGAGGCACTAGGATTAATTTAATTAATGCAGTTGACGCTGACGACGGGGCAATATAAAACTCTCTCAGAATTTTGTAACGATGTGGCTAAAGGCACAGCCTTAGGAGTGATTTTGGGGCAAAATTCACTTTCTGGAGCGGCACCTAGTATCAGAATTGCTATCTCCATATTTTGGATAGCGGTTTCTTTACTTTTACTGGTTCTTGCCTTAGTATTTAGTAAGGAGGCAAAACCATGAACAATACTGATTTAGCGGTGGCTTTCAACACGGGATTTATTATGGTAGGTTTAATGGGAATAATTTTGGCTTTTGTGTATCTTAAAAGCAAGAAAACATACAGAAAAAGTTGACTTATGTTTGAATGGAATTTGATAAATACAACAATTATTTTGGGAATTGTGATTGTGGTTGGTTATTCTCTGGTTTATATTGCCTCCAAGAAGAAATAGCTACAAAACATAGATATCCTGGTTATAGGTGGATTTTGCCATCAGCTCACCCCGAAGGAGGGGCAATATAAAACTTTTTTTAAATCATTGGTAGGGCGTACCAGGAAGGAAGTAACCGAATAGTGCTTCCCCCAACCTTAATTTCTTCTGGATCACCTTGGTAGATGATGATGCCGATTTCCGATTGATATCTTTCCATGAAATTAACCAGACCCCTGACGTCTGAAATTGTTAGCTTTCTGGCGGTATTTTTGACCTCAATGGGAATTAGGTTATTATCTTCTTTAACCACGAGATCTGTCTCGTAGTTTTGCCGCCAGTAGTAAAGTTCTTGGTTCCTGTGAAGAACCAGAGCTGTGGTGGTGGACTCTAGGACTTGATTTTTATTCGGTTGGGCAACCAGCTTGGTAAAACCCGGGTCAATAATGTGAATTTTTTCTTGGCTTTTAAGAATTTCTTTGGGATAGCGACTATATTTGGGCAGAGCGATGACCAAAAAGGCATTTTTAAGGTAAGCTAGGTACTGGTTGAGAGTTTCTCTAGCAATTTTTAGCTGAATGGAAACTGAGGAAAGATTGATAATGCCGGCAGTTGACTCGATTAAGTACAAAAAAAGTTTTTCCAAGATGAGGGGATTTCTGATGCCGTATAAATCAGCAAGGTCTTTATAGATGGCTTTCTGGATAATATCGGTCCTTAAGAGGTCTTTCCACAAAACCTCGTCTTGAATGCCAAAAAGGTGAGGGAAGCCGCCAAACTCCAGATAGTGTGAGGTATATTTTAGCAATTTATTTTTGAATCTAAGTGCTTCAGGTTTGAACTTGAGATCGGCTATTTTCAAGGGTTTTGAACTTTTCAGCCAGGAGTGGATTTGAGATTGGCCTCTTTCCTGAGCGCCGATTGTTTCGCTTATCGAAAAAGGCAAAATCAGCTTTTCAATGGTTCTGCCTGCCAGCGATTCCCCTCCTTTGGCGATCAGTGAAGCAGACGAACCGGAAACAATAATTTTAAGGCCTTGGCTTTGATCAGCCAAAACCTTAATCATGGTCGACCAGTTTTCCAAAAACTGGATTTCGTCTAAAAATAGATAAAATTTAGCCGGGGGTGAGTCCTGACCGGTTGCCAAAAGATAAGCCTCGATAATTTTTTTGAGAGGGACTCTAAGATTTAGATCATCCATTGAGGTAAAAAGAATCGCTTTCGGATCAACACCGCTTTTAATCAGCCCCTTGATATATTGATACAGGAGGGTAGTTTTACCCGTCCTTCTGGGACCTTTAATGACCACTACCCGTCCGATTTTTTCAAAGCCGCGAATTTCTTCCAAAACGGGTCTTTCAAAAGGGAAGTCATATTGCTGAGGGATTGATTTGCCATCCCACCAGGGATTAAACGAAATCAGAGAAGAGATAATATTTTCACTATTCATGGTAGGAGTTTAGCACGATTCTATCGTATTGTCAAGTGTACTTTGCAATAAAATAGAATTTTGCCTATCGGTATTTACAAAATATAAATATCCTGGTTGTAGGTGGATTTTGCCACCAGCTCACCACGGCCGGAGATGATGGCTTCGTAAGGCAGACAATACCGGCAGCCGTCTTTGGGGCATTTGAAATGTTCAAGTTGTCGAGCCAGTTTTATCCTTTTTGCAATTTCATAGACTTTTTGGTGGGCTTCTTCCAAATCCGGCAGCTCTTTTTGCTCGGGGGCGTCAGCTCGACGCAAATACCAGTAACTGGCCTTAGTGACACCTCTGTTTTGGGTATTGGTTACCAGAAGATGATAAATCGGGAGCTGAAGACTGGTATCATCCTCCTCGACCTTGCCGGTTTTGAAATCAATAATATGAACCGAATCCGTCTTTGGAATGTGCTCCAGCCAGTCGATTTTGCCACAGAGGATAATTTCGTCCTTTTCAGATAGCCAGTAGTGGGGTAAGTCTTGAGGAATTTTTACGGCTTTATTCACAACCGGCCCAGGATTGGTTTCAATTTTGGCTAACATTTCTCGGGCTTGTTCTTTGTATTTTTCCTCTTCTGTCAGGGAGGTAAACCCTCCCTTTTTCCCCGCAACTGCCACCCACGCTTTTTCAAGCTTATTTACTAACGGTTCTGCTAGTCTTTGATCAACCGGCAGGAAGGACAACGACTCGACAATATCATGGACTACTTGTCCAAGAGCCAAGGCAGGTTTCATAATCGTAACTTTGTTGCCACTAATTGGATCTTTATAGACATTTCTTAAAAAATAAAGCCGGGGGCATTTGATGAAATCAGCCATTGAAGAATGGCTGACCCACGTGGCTTTGTATTTGTCTGCCATGGATCTATTTTACCAGTTTTGATACAATTTAACTGATGGCAAAGAATTTAAATTCGGTGAAATTGGTAATAAGCCAAAATTTGAATGATTTGAAGGATAAATATAATATCAGTCAAATCGGTATTTTTGGCTCTGTCGCGCGTGGCGAGAGTGATCAAGCAAGCGACATAGACTTGCTGGTTGAGTTTTCCAAACCAATTAGTTTTTTTAAATTTGTCGATCTTGAAGATCGTTTAAGTCAAGTAACGGGTGAGAAGGTGGATTTAGTGACTAAAAACGCTCTAAAACCTCCAATAAAAGACGAAATTTTGAAACAAACTATCTATGTCTAGGACACCAAAACTATACCTGGAAGATATTATAAAATCCATTGAGAATATAAATAAATATGTGTCTGGACTGGACTTGGAATCATTCGGTAAAGACCAAAAAACTGTTGATGCGGTAGTCAGGAATATTGAAATTGTAGGCGAGGCGGCAAAAAATTTGTCTGAAGAATATCAGGAGCAATATCCAAAAATTCCTTGGTCACAGATTATGGCTACCAGAAATAAAGTTGTTCATGAGTATTTTGGAGTTGATTTGGAAATCCTATGGGAGACAATAAAAGAAGATTTACCCGCGTTAAAAAAGCAAGTCGAAGAGATAGCTGAAGATTTTTGATTTGTTCCCCAATTTTTGTGGACCGTGCCGGGATCGAACCGGCGGCCTCACACATGCCATGCGTGCGCTCTGCCAACTGAGCTAACGGCCCACGAGTGGACGACGTTGGGATTGAACCAACGACCTCTTCGATGTCAACGAAGCGCTCTACCACTGAGCTAGTCGTCCCCGATCTTAATGATCTGATCCTCTACTATTTTTTCTAAGATCTTTTTACTTTTAAACTTCTTTAATTTATATTCTATTCTTCTTGCTTCTGAAATGTTATCGTATTTTTGGCTGAAAACTAATTTAAAGGGTCTAGTAAGTTTAGTATAAGTAGATTTCCCCAAATTATGGTCATTAATTCTTCGCCTCAGGTTATTTGTTGATCCGATGTAGTATCTTTTATTTACCTCTGATTGTAATATGTAAACGTACCCATACATGTTCGAAATTTTTCAAAACAGCGACCTGTCCGATAGTCATCGGACCGCTCTAACTCCGATGCTCAAATCGGAGTCCGATTGTTAATATCGGACCAACTGAGCTACGCGATCTGATTCTATTTGAGTATTATAGCTTAAATTTTCATTCTTTTGAAATTCCTCTTGAGATTTACTGTGTTTTTGTTAAAATTAAGTTATGATGGTCGGAAGTTTTTTGGTCTTGCAGATGATGATGGCTAACTCCTTCTTGGGGGTTGCCTGATATTTTAAAAAGTATTGGTTAAGCAACCTCCTAAAATGGAGGTTTTTTTATGATTAAAACTGTAACTGTAATTACTGATTGTCATGATAACAATGCCGCCGGTAGGCAGAAAGCACGGCTCTCAAGCCTTTTTGCGTGCCCTGTAAATTTAATTGGCGTAAAAAACGATCTTGAGGCGTCGGGAAATTTGATTGATATTCTAGATGCAGTTGGAGAAGAAGAAACGCTTATTCTTGTTAATGTCGCGCCCAGGAACGGCAGATCTAAGAGATGGAAAAATGGTACGCCCTTTGGTTATTTCTATTTTGAAAACACTTTAACTATTTCTACTGTTGACGGATATTGTCTTTCACTTGTTAAAAAATTAGGACTTATCAGCAAACTAAAATTGCTAAATATAAGAGAGGTAGATACACAATTTAGGAGTTATCAGGTGATACCGTCAATTGCAGAAAGGCTAGTTCGTAATAAAAGGAGTGTTTTCTGTGAGGTGCAAACGGTTAACAAACTTGCAAATCCGACTAATACTATATGGTGGGTTGACAATTTTGGGAACTGCAAAACAACTTTGTTTAAGGATGATATTGAAGTCGTGGATGGTAAAATTAACACGAAAGTGGGAAGTTTTGAGTTTTTTCCCCGATTGAAAGATATCCCAGATGGAAAAACGGCAGTGGTTGTTGGAAGCTCGGGAATCAAAGAAAAAAGATTTTTAGAAATCGTAGTTCAGGGTGGAAACGCTGCTAAACAAGTTGGTTTGTCCGTTGGCGTTGAAATTTAGTGATTAAATTAAGACTTTTCATTATAGAATTAAAATCTGGAGTTTCCCAAAGTTTATTCTTATATTTTAACGGTTCTGCGTGAAGTAAGGCTGAGTAAACTGCAACCTCAACCGCCTCTTGGGTTGCCCAAAATAAGTGTGAAAGTTTGTCATTGGGGATATAAGAAATAGTTTGTTCTGTTTTGTGTTTTTGGGACATAATATTGGCATTGTTTGTGGAGAAGGCTATTGAATAATCACCGCTTCCGTTTGAAAAAATGCTTCCTACTTTTCCGAGTGCCCAAGCAGCTCTTTTAGCCAATCTTTGAAGTTGAATAGGAAGTAAAGGAGCGTTTGTAGCAACTACGATGATACACGATCCTTTTTCTTGATCAAAATCTTCTTTGAAAGGAAACTTTTTGTCCTGATGCCCAACAGGGATTCCTTTAATTGTTAGAACTCCGCCAAAATTGGTAAGAACTAATACACCAACGATATAATCTCTATTAAGACCAGAAACGTTCTTGGTTACGATTTTTGAGGATGATCCAATGCCGCCTTTGTATCCAAGACAATGAGCGCCAGCGCCTGCTCCAACCGAACCCTCAGCAAGGTCCTTTATAGTATTTTTTACCGCGTACAAAAAGTTTTTATAAGTAAATTGCACTTTTCTAATATCGTTCATTTGGGAATCATTAATCTCCCCTACAACTGGATTTATTGATAAAGCGTCTGGATTTTTTGCGGCGACATAATCCTTGAGAAAAGTAGCAACCTGATTAACGGCCAGTGTGTTTGTGAGCGCAATAGGTGTTTCCAAATTGCCAAGTTCATTTACCTGGGTTGAGCCAACAAATTTACCAAATGCGTTTGCCACATAAACACTTGCTGCCAATTTTTTGTTAAAGATATTTGCTTGTGAAGGCATAACAACAGTAATTCCTGTGTTTAAAGCCTTATTTTTTAATGTGTAGTGGCCAACTTTAACTCCCGAAACGTCACTAATTTTGTTTAATTTGCCCGGAGCGTAAAAATGGAAAGAATGAGATAGTCTATCTTTTATTAACCTTTTATTCATTGTTGTTATTTTATAGATTCGACTACTCGGCTCAAAATTCTATCTGCGGCGGTGTCGATTTCCTCTCCTTCCAGTTTATTTTCAGTCAGTTGAGACAGCGGGCATAAAGCTTTTACCTTTACGATTGTTTGGGTACCATTGGCTTTAGGGAAATAAGTAGTACAAGTGCCGTAAGGGAAATAACCCTCAGCCATAAGTTTATTGGTTAGCTTCATTGAAAATTCTCCATGACTTAACCCGGCAGGAACTTCGACACTGTAGTCTTTGTCATAAATTGCAATTTCCAAAAAGGCTGAGACTACTTCACCGACTGATCTTCCACCTCTTCTGTCATTGTGATCGTGAAAGACTGGCCTATCACCCACTAGAATTAAGTCTTTAGTAGCATATCCTAATTTATAACCGCCATCAGCCATTGCATGGGCAAGATCGTTCATATCGCTTGCTATTTTCATATAAGTTTCAGCTGGTAGCCCTATTTCTTTAGGTGAGGGAGCACACATCATGCCATTATAGTGATCCTGTTCAGTATTTACGGTTCGGCAAACACTCCAGAGATGGAATTGACAATCAACAACGACTCCGCTGGCGATATACTCTCTCCTCCCAAAGGAGTCCCTTTCTGTTCTCTGTGCTTCCTCCACAACAGCGTCTGGAGTTTGCACGGCGTGTTGTAGTTTCGAGAGAACTAACTTTCTAAATTTATCCCGTTTTGCGCCCACATCTAAGTTGTTGTCTAAGAGCGGGTTGTCATCTGGTCGAACATTTCCAATACCAGACACACCGGCCGAAACTAGCTTGACATATGGTACTTTTCCATTTTGGACCATGTTGTGGCAAACATCTGCAATATTGTCTGAAAGAGCCAAAAGATTATCTGCACTTTTTTCTCTTCTTGGATCCATCCTTATGAAATGAGTTTTTGGGAACAGGTGTCCAAGATTGGCACTTTCGAAATACTCGTAGGCTTCTCCTTTACTAATCCAACGCTGTGATGAACTAGGTAAGACAACCCCACCATCAGAAATTAAGTCTTTAAATTGCTGATAATGCCAGTCGGTAGTCTGGAAAGGTAACAGTAAAGATTTGCCAATACCGTTATGGCCGAAAATTTCTTGGACAGCATCAACATGGAAAGCTGGATTATCTGTTGGAGGGTTTTGGTAAGTGGTTAAAACGAGCTCTTGATATTTTTGTGGGTCTTTTGTAAAGAGCATGAAAATATCGACAAATTCGCCGTCCACAGGGGTCAATATTTTAAACCCTCTTCGATTTGGTACTTTATCTAAAATCGCCTGGGCTAGTACTAGCTCGGATGGTAATGGTGGGGCTTGAGTTATAACTGTAGTGTCTAAAGCCACTGTAAGAGGAATGGCAGGAATAATTGCCCTCTCATAACCGGGCAACCCAGTTAGCTCATGTCTCTGAGACGGGTCAACAGCATTGACCACGTCGTCAAAAAGTATTACATTGTTACAACCTGTTTGTTTCGCTATGTTTCTTGAAACCGCCAATCTGTAATCAGGATCCATGGCACTCTCAGCATTTGTTGAATGTGTTCTTCTTTCCATTTTATTTTCTTCTTCCAGGTCTAATTAATTTAGTACTTTGATGGGAAGCCGTTTGCTACTCCTCCTGGTTCACCAGTATCTCGCTTTGCCCAAAAACTATTTAATTCTGGTTTTTGAGTATCTTTGACGCCAGAGAAATCTGGTACCTCAAAAACTCCTGCTCCTGCACATTTAACGCTGGTTACTTTGGGAGACCAACCGGCTTTTTCGGCTGCAGAGGGTTCTCTTTTTTTTATTTCTTTATCCATAAACTTTCACCTCCTTTTTTAATCATTAAAAAACCTCTCGTGGTGAGAGGCTTGATTTTAGTGTTTGGTTGTTAGTGTTTTGTGACTAGTAAATCCTTTCTCTCACCACCGCTTAAGCCTCAATAAAGAGGCAAGAGCTCATAATGACGAGAGCAAGATTTTTGTGCATTGTTGGTATTCTACCCGAAGCTATCTGGCCTTGTCAAGGCTTTTCAAAAATTCGATGTTTGTGGCGATACCCTTCTTGAACATACTTAAAGAAAATTTTTCGTTTGGGGAGTGCAGACCATCGTCCGGAAGTTCATAACCCATGAGAACAGAGTCCAAATTCAAGATATTTTTAAGTGTGGCAGTGACCGGTATTGACCCTCCTTCAAGCGCGTAGATGGGTTTTTTGCCGAAGACTTTTTTGTAAGCTTTCTCAGCGGCTTTGAAATAAATACTGGATGTGTCCATCAGAATTGGCTCACCTTCGGAAAGCCGTTCAGTTACTAACTCTGCACCTTTGGGAGTAATTTTTTTGATGTATTTTTCAAACTTTGTGAAAATTTCCTCGCTGGTTTGATTTGGAACCAAGCGCATCGAAATTTTGGCCCCGGCTTCAGCGGGGATGATGGTTTTGGGTCCTTCACCGGCATAGCCGCCCCAGATCCCATTGACATCCAATGTTGGTCTCGCACCCGCCCGAACCTGAACAGGAAAAGCCTTCTCCCCGGCAACTGTTTCAGCTGCGGTCTCCACCAAAACTTGTTTTTCACCAAAAGGGAATTTTTCAAGATCGGTGATTTCTTTGGTGGAAAGCTTGCGTACATTGTCGTAAAAGCCCGGGATTAGTACATGGTGGTTTCCGTCCTTGAACCTGGTGATGATTTGAGCCAAGACATTAGCTGGATTTAAGACGTTACCGCCATATGTGCCACTATGAACGTCACGACCAAGAGTTTTAATTTTAATTTGCGCGTAGGCCAGGCCTCGCAGGCCATAAACAATGACGGGTTGAGTTTCAGTTAAACAGTGTGAATCAGAAATGACACAAATATCAGCTTCAAGAAGACTTTTGTTTTGTTCAATAAACTCATCAAGGTTTTTACTACCAATTTCTTCCTCACCTTCAATCAGAAATTTAATATTTACAGGTAATTTATCAATCTCCTTTATCGCAGCAATCCAGGTGTAAAGTTGGCCTTTGTCGTCGGCTGTACCACGCCCGTAAATATTGCCACTTCTAATTTCGGGCTTGAACGGATCGCTGGTCCATTCATCTAGAGGATCCGGAGATTGGACGTCATAGTGGCCATAAATCAGAATTGTTGGTTTGTTTTTCCCAGCTTCTAGATTTTCTGCGTACACAACCGGATGCCCAGCTGTTGGTAAGATCTTAGCCTCAAAATCCAGGCTTTTTAATTTCTTCTGCAACCAATCGCATGCCTTTTTAATATCAGGATTGTGTTACTTTGTGCAGAAATTGTGGGAATGGATAGCAATTCAAAAAGCTCAGAAAGATATTTTTTATTCACCACGTCTTAATTCTAACTCAAAATAGTTTGCTGGTGAATGGTCAGCACATTTGATAGTTACGGACCAGTCAGCTTTGTAATCCATAGTAACGTGCATAAACCTGCCCGGTTTATCACAATCATCACAGACTCTTTGGTTTGAGGGGTTTTGAATTGCATAGACCATTTCCGTGTAATTTAGTTGAATGTCACGAAAAACGGAACGAATTCCCCCCCCGGTCAAGAATCTTTGTACTTGTGAGTATTTCAGGATTTCTCTTGGCATAATTATAGGCTTTATTGTATAATAAATCTAAGCTTGTTTTCAAGAGGCAGAAAATTATGTCACTGGAGTCAAGACCGAAAGATAAAAGAGTGGTTGTTAAGCGTGAAAGCGGCGGTTTTACTATGGCTGTAGGCTGGCTTCACGGAGTAAGCCCCGAAAGCTTGTGTTTGAATCAAGGCTCAGTTTGCGCCACGCAACCTATTTGTAGGTTTGACCAAAACGCTTTGACGGATATCGAAGCTTGGGAAATGAGTGACGGTAATCATCTAACTGTGCAAGTGAAAGGAGAATTTTTTAAAGAAGTCCTTTCTCCACAATTAAAAGTTTGTGAAGAATTAGATCTTTATTGTGTTTCTTGTGGTGAGAAACTTCATTACAACCCCTTTTTAGCCGGCTGAGCGGGTGAGATAGTGTTCGCCGGAGAGTAAGTATTTAGCTCCGTGCTTTTTGTAATGTGAACCCCAAGTATTGCCACCTTTCTTGGCAGCTCTTGCATTGGCAGCGTGCATCCACTCATTGGCGTTTTGAATTTTTTTCCTGAATGAGCGCATAAACTCAAGTATTTTTTCAAAGAAGAAAAGATGATAAATTCCGGGGTTGGCCGGAGCCTGGAAAGTGGCAATTTCAACTTCCTCAACTAACTGAGGTGTTTGACTGGTAATAGCTTGAATTTCCTGCATGATGGCCTTGAGTTGGAGTTTTAATTCCTGCTCGTGTCTGGTTCGCAGCTCTTGTTCCTCTGCCCTTAGCATTCTCTCCATAGCGAGCTGCTTTTCGAGCTTTTCTTGTATTTCTTGTTCACCGGAGCGAACCTTGTCCATGCTGATTTCCCCACCCCTGGGGATTTCACCGGATCTCGGGGGCATGTTAAAGCCAAAAAGTTGGCGGGCAAAGTCACCGGGGAGTCTTTTGGCTTCATTAGCAAGTGTCCCCGCGACGGCACCACCCAAATCTGTCCTTAAAGTTTCCAAAACGTTTGATTTGGGGTCTTTCCTTTTGGGAATGCTTGAGTATTGGCCTTGTTTAGCTTTGTCGTCTGCCATAATTTGCGGCAATTATACCATACTGGCAAGTTTTTCTAAAGTCTTTCTGCGGGCAATGATAGATTTGATCGTAGTTTTTTGATCAGTGCCGGCGTTTTTAATGTCGCTGGCTTTTAGCGCCTCTTCTACCTCGGCCTCGG
>Ga0209541_10001413_pt1 | contig 47891 bp, 50 predicted proteins | sample RifCSPlowO2_01_FD_184027 | JGI IMG/M metagenome (GOLD analysis project Ga0209541, IMG submission 184027) | Groundwater microbial communities from Rifle, Colorado - Rifle CSP2_plank lowO2_0.1 (SPAdes) (version 2) | ecosystem: Environmental > Aquatic > Deep subsurface > Groundwater | place...
TAGAACCCGGCACGATTAGTTATGTTCTTAATTTAAGTTATCGATTGAGAGATTTAAATAAATTTCAAGAAGCAATAATGGTTTTAAAGAAAACAAATCAAAATGACATTAGGGTGCTTAGAGCTTTAGGTTATTTATATTTGCAGTTGAACAAACTTAATGATGCCATTAATGCTTATCAAGAAGCATACGGCATTTTTCCGACTATTCAAATAGATCAATTGTTAACTTCTTTAAAACAATTAAAAGAGAAGAGGAAATGATGAACACAAACACTTCAAATACTCTATCTTGTTGTATGATCGTCAAGAACGAAGAAAAATTCTTAGAACAATGTCTTAACTCCATCAAAGATCTGGTTGATGAGATTATTATTGTTGATACCGGAAGTACTGATAAGACTAAAGAAATAGCGGCAAGATTTACGGATAAGATTTTTGACTTTAAATGGTGTGATGATTTTGCTGCTGCTCGAAATGAATCTTTGAAGCATGCTACGGGTGATTGGATATTGGTTTTGGATGCGGATGAGACTATTTCTGCTCAAGATCATGCTAAGATAAAAGAGTTGATCCAAAATGATAACAATATTAATAACAATGATAATAGTAGTAATAATGCTGTTGGAGCAGTAGGATACATCCTAACCCAAAGGAATTATTTCAAATCTTCTGATGATTTAAAGTATGATTCAATAAATGGATTAAATATCCATGAAGCTGGTTTAGATCAATCCGGGTTTGTGAGCTCGGAAGGGGACAAGTATGTTGAAAGTGGTAATACTGCTGGTTGGCTTCCTACTCCTATGGTTCGGTTGTTCCAAAATGTGTCTGGAGTTTCCTTTTATGGGGTGGTGCATGAAGATGTTTCTGCCTCGTTGAAAGGAAATATTGATGGTGGAGTCAATGTGTCCATTAATAAGACCATTATTCCTTGCAATATACCTATTCATCATTTTGGTAAAATGGACATTGAAAATTGGAAAAGAAAATGGATTGTATATGAAAAATTGGCTGAAAAGAAAGTAGAACAAGAGCAAGACTATTATGCTTACTATGAATTGGGCAGGCAGTACTTAGAAAATAGGAAGATGGATTTAGCCAAAGAAATGTTTCTAAAATCCATTTCATTAAAAAATGACTTCTGGATAACTTGGTTTAATGTAGGAAGCATACTATTAATAGAAGGAAATCTGGAAAAAGCTATCGAATCTTTGGAGAAAGCTCGTTCTTTAAATCTGCAGATTGTGTCCATCCATGAGAATTTGGGAATTGCGTATGCTAAAACTAAGCAATTTCAAAAAGCAATTGAATCCTTTGTAGTAAGTTTAGAGCTACATCCTCAAGCCAGCATATTCAAAAACATGGGAATATGCTATGAAGAGATGGGAGATACGAATAGGGCATCTTTGGCTTATGCTCGGGCGAGGAAATTGGATCATAAGTTGAAATTCTAAGTTTGTCTATTGTATTATGGTGGCAAACACTGGCGGATACTTTAATTGATCAATAAAATTCCATCTTCCTTTCAGCATAAATCCCCTTCTTCAGCTCAATCGGACGCCAATTATCTATAACTAAATCTGCTTCCAACCAATTTGCTAGTTCTTTGGGGTTGCCGATAGTGGCAGATAGCCCTATCAACTGTGGTTTTAGCATGCTTTTCAACAAGGTAATGATTATTTCCAAAGTTGGACCTCGAGAAGGATCATTTAAGAGATGAATCTCATCGGCAACCACAACTTTAACTTCTTTGATCCATGATACTTTATGCCTAAGTAAAGAATCAAGCTTTTCGGTAGTGAGTATTATTATATCATAGTTTGCCAGATAACCGGAGTCAGAATCGATATCTCCTATTGACATTATCACTTTATATGGAGTTTCTTTGAACAAATCTTGATATTCTTTATATTTTTCACTGGCAAGGGCTTTTAATGGAACTAAATATACCGCTTTGCCATGACCCAACACTTTGGATATAGCCATAGTGGCTACTAAAGTCTTGCCGGAAGCGGTAGGAGCAGAGATTAAAAGAGATTTTCCTTCTAAAAGTCCAGCGTTAACTGCTTTTTCTTGAATAGGGGTAAGAGAAGGGAATTTACTATATTTTTGCTTGATAAACTCGGGAAGGGGAAGATTATTTATATCCATGGAATACTGGGAAGCTAGAATGTATATAAAACTTGGGTTTATGAGTAGTTGTGGGGGATCGCAAATGGTTGTTTCATTCCAAAAAGTGGAACTTAGTTCTATACCTATGTTTTATCATTTCCTAATGATGACCACGTGAAAGCTAAAAATTTCTGACTTTAACGGCTTAATGGGCAGTTTTACCTTTTGTGGGGAATGTTTTTTGCGAAAGACTTATAAATCGATTTCCTGTCTTTGAATCTTATCCATAGGTATAGCCGTATAAAATCGAAAAGTGGCACTGGACTTGAGTGCTTCTTTCGGAATTTTTATGCGATAGTTGACCGGGATAACAAAAATCAGATTCAAACACGGAGGTGTGTTTAAATGAAAATAAAGAGGATGGCGAAACGTTTGTTTGCAGTTGGTGCGGGCGTAACAATGCTTGGAGCAACAGCAATGGGTGCTTTAGCTATAGGAGACTTGAGTAATTACCCAAATTTCTTCGTATCGAATGGAACCTTTAATGGTCTAGTCGTTATAGGAGAACATGCAGCAACAGCTGATAACTTGGCCGCAATTGATATTACGACCAGTATGAAATACGCTGGAGCAGCAGCAAGTGCTACTACCACCATTACCGGTGATAAATGGTTAGCAGGAACGAGTGCTAAACATTTAGAAATGGCAAATAACAATGCAACTACCATTAGGGGAGAAAACTTATATGCTATAGAACAATTTATTGGAAAAGAATCTTTAGGTGCTTTGGCTGATGGAACCTATGTAACTAATGCTGGAAGTTCTTCATATACTCAGTATTTATATACTGATAAAGCAAATAACAATCAAAACGAGATTGTTGCTTATAGAACGAATGACAAAGATACTACGGCTGATTTCTTCTATGTGAAGAGCGGAGCAAACATCGGTGAGTACGTTTTAGAATTCTCATCAGGACCAGAGAGTAGCCTTCAAGATACAACTGGTGCAGCAAGTACTTCTGGAGCAGTCATTGACGACTTTGAAAATAGTAAGATTTCAATGATGGGTAAAGAATACAACATCGTTCTTGCACGAAGACCACAAACTAGACCACAGGGTAGCATCAAATTAACTTTAATGGGTGGAGCATCCAGTGGAACTTTACTTGAAGGGGAAACTTCAACTGTTTCAGTTGGCGCAAAGAGTTATGATGTAGCTCTTACTTTCGTAGATCAAACCTACGCTAAGTTCACCGTTAACGGACAGCAAACTGATAAATTACAAGTGGGAGATTCCTACAAATTATCTGATGGAACAGAAGTTGGAGTTTCAGAGATACTTTATCAGAACTACGCTGGCGGAGTTCACAGTACAGACTTCTTCTTGGGAGCTAGTAAATTAGTTTTACAAGACAATGATGTTACTGATACTGCAACAACTAGCGAGTTAAAAGCAAGTTCTGACACTATTAGTGGTGCGTCTGTTATTATTGAAGGAACTGATGATAACACTACTTTCAGAATTAACAAGATCCACGTTAATATGACTGCGCAAGACGATTACTACGTAGCTGCTGGTAAGAAATTGAGCGATGCTATCGCTGATCGTGGTGACGAAAAAGAATTGTTATTCACTAACAACTGGGATATTCAATACGCTGGTTTAAGTGCTGAAACAACTCATGAAATAAGATTGCATTCTAATACTGACAGGAAGTATAAATTGCAGTTCTATGATGGGAATAACAACATGGTTGACTTGCCTATAGCATATGCAATTAACATCACCCACTTACAGTTGACTGAAGATGGTGCAAAATCTGTTGTCTTTAACGAAGGAATTAATATGACTAAAGATGACTATTTTGTTATAACTAGCGGAACAGCAGCTGATGGAACGGCCAGAACCTTTGCTTTACAATACAAAGGAGCAGATAAAACAACTGCCACCAGTCCTAAGATTAGATTCAAAGATATTGGAACAGGAGATGAGTTGGAATATTCTGTTGATACTACCTCAACTGCTAATGCTGTAGCTACCATTAAGTTAGGTGGTTATTCATTTGCTGTACAAAATACGTCTAGTAAAGCAAGTAACGACTTTAGCTTGCGTATTGACTTAGATGGTGATGGAACTGTTGAAGCTAATGCTGAAGTAGATATTGTTGATTACTATGGTCTACAAATAGACTTTGGTGGCGCAATGTCTTTTAATGAATCACGACATGTGTTAGCTCAACCAACTGCAACCAATCAATCTAGGATAGATATGGTAATGACTACTCCTAACGGCAATGATTGGGACAACTTTGGTCCTTCAGCAATAAACGTAAGTGCATCTGGTACAACCGGTACCGAAGTAACTATTGGTTCGCTTACTCTTGATGGGGCTAGTGCAGCAACAATTACACCAAGCGGTTCAGAGAATGTAGCATATGGTTACACCTCTATGGGTGGTAAGATAACCCACACTACGCCAAGTGGTTCTCCAAGTGGATTTACCTACGAGTATCCTGAAAACCAGAGATACCCACAAGTGTACATAACCTCTGGAGCAGTAAGCTCATCAACTAAAACTGCCGGAACAACTCCAGTAAGTATTGTTGATGCTACCAAGATGGATAGCGAAGTTGCGAGCGTAGATGCTCAGAATTTGCTGGTAGTTGGTGGACCTTGTGTTAATACGGTTGCAGCAACCTTGTTGGGTAATCCAACTGATTGCGCAGCAGGTTTCAGAGCAGGCGTAGCACGAGTTAAACTATTCGAGCAAACTAACGGCAATGTAGCAATGTTAGTAGCTGGTTATAGTGGTGCAGATACCAGATTAGCTGGTCAAGTAATTGCTCATAGAGCAGCTGACTTAAGTGGAACTGAAGTTGAAATCGAAGGTACAACCTACGGTGACGCAACTATCGGAGCTCCTAGAGCAGTTGTAGCAGCACCTGCAGCAACTACTGAAACAACTACCACGACTGGTACCCAGTAAGAAAGCTAATTTAGCTTTTTTTTCTTTTTTTTTTTTAATTTTTTTCTGGAATTTTACTCGATTCAATCTTCCCAAAGTTTTATATTTAAGACCTGTTTTCTCTATGTTATTAAGTATGCTTAATATGACTTAAAGAGGTCCAAAAATCACGTACCGTCAATATATCCCTTTAATAGTGTTAGTTTTATTACTTAGTATTTCTTTCTTTGTAGTAAAGCCGCTCTTTACCACGCTACTGTTAGCCGCAATTTTAGCGTATATTTTATATCCCCTCTACACTTTCTTTGTCAAAAAAATAAAAAACAGTACAGTTTCTGCTTTAATAGTCTGTATTTTAGTATTCTTACTTCTACTTATTCCGGGGTTGTTTTTTATTCAAACCATGGTAAGGGAATCGTATGCTTTCTTTATATACGGAAAACAGCAATTAGCATTGGGATTATTTCAAAACTGCACCAATTCATTTTGTGTATCAATGAAAGAAATAGTTCAAGAACCATCAGTTTATGCTCAATTACAGGATATACTCAAAGCAGTAACTAATTGGATTTTTAATAAAAGTTCGGGGTTATTTTTAAGTCTGCCTTTACTCATGATGGATTTTTTTGTGTTCTTTTTTGCATTGTTCTATTTTCTCAAAGATGGAAAAACTTTTGTTAATTTACTAGGTGAAAGCTTAATTGAACATAAATCCACTATCAATATGGTGATGAAGAGGATTGGAGAAATAATAGATGGTTTAGTTATGGGCAATATTTTAATCGCCATTTTACAAGGAGTTGTTGGTGCTCTAGGTTTCTTTATTTTTGGAATATCCTCTCCCATTTTTTGGGGTTTGGTGATGGCGTTATTTGCTCTGCTTCCTTATGTAGGCACTTCATTTGTTTGGCTTCCTGCAGTATTGATTATGTTTTTGAACGGTATTTTTCAAGATTCAACTTCTATGATTTTGAAGAGTATGATCTTATTTGCTTATTTTATGATCCTAGTAAATGTTTTAGAACATATTTTGAAACCAAAATTGTTAGGAAAGAAAGCTAAAATTCATCCTCTCTTAATATTACTAGGTACGGTGGGAGGAGTATTTTTCTTCGGACCTATTGGGATTATTATTGGACCAATAATACTTTCATTAACTACTTTATTTGTTACTATTTGTTCTCAAGAATAAGATCATTTAATATGGGGGTAGAGGCTGCTGTCTCTTTACATATTCAATCATCTGTTGCAGATATGCTTGGATCTGAACTTGCTCGGGAATATTTTTCAGGGAGAAATTATTTCCTAGGTTAATAGAGTAAGTGTGAAACATTTTATCTAATCTATCAGTATTACTGGCGGTGGTAGTGGCGATATCACGATAACTAATCTCTTTTCTTCCAAAAGTTATTCGATCTTGGTAAAATAAATATGACCGTTTAGCTTGTATGAGGGCCAGAATAATGCCAATTACAATCACTACTATCAAAAAAATAAGGGTGATAAATTTTACTGTCGTTTCTAAAGAGGGAGTGAGTTCCAAAAGAGATATATTTAACAGTATTCCTAAGTATAAAATAATGGTAAGTACAATTAAAGTAAGAGCTTTTGGTACAACCACTCTTTTAACCTGCTGGGGAAGGACATAAAGGGGTGGTGCATCTATCATAACTTAGAGAAGTTTTTTCGCTTTATATTCTTTTTGGAATGTTGAGGGTATTAAGTTAAGTCTGCCTGCTCGGCTAAGGGCGAGGTTGGAACTACCGTTTGTAAAACTCATTGCTAGGTGGTTTTCTTCAAATATCTATTATTGATCTATGGCGAAATGAACAACAATAAAACCACCAACCTAGCGGCCCGCTGGCAGACTTAACACATACGGATGTTCATTGGTAGGTTAATGTTAATGGTTAATATAAATAAGAAAAGTAAAAATGGGCCTGCCCGGACTTTCGTTGTTCTCCAAATACAAGGAGATTGTATTCGAACCGGGTCGAGTCACTACACTTCGTTCCGTTCGTGACCCTCTCGAATTCGAGTAGACACTTTAATTATAAGTATTAATGGGCCTGCCCGGATTCGAACCGGGGATCCTCTCGAATTTGAGAATGGTTAGTCATTAGACCATTTTCGTCAACGAGATGTCATCTGTGGCGCAAATCAAGCTCATGTAAGCTAGGTTTGCGAAGCCACTAGACCACAAGCCCATTTGTACCAAAGGACACAATTATTTAATAACTTTGTTGTGTCCTTTGTATATATAACGGACAAACTACCCCATTACTTAATTCTGTCCGTTAATATATAAGCAAAAGGCTTATATTCTTTTATAAATTTTCTCATGTATGATTCACAATCATGAATGGTGGTGGCGTTTCTTTCCTAAGAAAGAATTAACTCAGGTTTATCTCTCTTTATTTCTTCGCTCTTTTGCTATATCTTTGATAGGTATTTTTGTTCCCATTTATTTCTACCAAGAATTAGGATTTTCATTAGTTCAAACTCTGAGTTTTTATGCATTTTATTCTGTAGTTATGGCTGCAAGCATGCCCCTGGCGGCTTCATTTGCATCTCGTTTTGGGGTTAAACATTCAGTAATGTTAAGTATGCCTTTGTACATTATTTTCCTCTTTTTAATGTATTTAATGCCTACCCTTCGGATGAATTTAATGATTCCGGCAGCTATAGTGGGAATCTCCTTAGCTTTTTATTGGACGGGGATGCATCTTACTTTCTATCACGCTAGTGATCATCAACATAGGGGAGAAGAATTCGGAAAAAGAGAGGGGCTTACTATTCTTGCAGGGTTAGTCGGTCCTTTGTTAGGAGGATTGATGATAATATCTTTGGGATTTAAGTCAGTATTTTTATTATCATCGGTAATATTAATTTTATCTTCAGTGATTATATTTCGAACTGATGATGAGTATCCTACATTTCATTTTTCAGTTAGAACCATGTGGGACAAAAAATATTGGCAAAACTCTTTATTTTTTGTGTGCAGAGGATCGCAAGTGATGGCTAACGGAGTTATTTGGCCGCTGTTTGTCTTTTCAGTAGTGGGAGGATATTTTTCTTTGGGTCTAATGGGTTCCATTCTTTCCGCAGTAACAGCTTTGCTGCTATTTATCGTAGGCAAATTCAGCGATCACGTAGATAAGAGGGCTATTATTCGCGGAGTTGCTGGCTTTGAATCATTATCTTGGATCTTGAAAGCTTTTTCAACTACAAGTGCTCACATCTTTGGGGCGACAATTTTTGGAGCAATAACTAATGGCATCCAAGATTCTCCTTTAGGAGCGTTGGAATATGATAAAGCCAAAGGCGAACCATTACATTATTTTGTGAGTAGAGAATTATTCATCAGCTTAGGACGTATTTTGATGGTTTTAGTTGTTATCATGTTAAATAGTTTGAGTGGAGGATTACTATTCCAATCTATTATTAATTTAGCAGCATTATTGTTTTAGTTGGCGTAGTATGATCAGTTTTACGGGTGAAATATAATTAATGGATCCAGAAACAACATTTTTTGAGGGACTTATAGAATTACAATATGGTAAAAAAGTAGTAAATCTATTGAAACCTATTGCTCAAAAAATATCCTGGGCTAAGGGCTGGCCGGAAGATGATACAGCTTTTTGGAATGCAGAAGCGTTCATGTGGGAAAGAAAGATTGATCGCGAGAAACGAAATTTAATTTTCAAAGAGTTACGTTTTTTGATAGGGGGAAAGAATTTAGATTTAGGCTGTGGAGGATATTCTTATATTCCTTCAACCGGATTTGATTTTTCTTCAGAGATGCTGAAGCAGAATGAACAATGTACATCAAAAGTGCAAGGCGATTTAGAGAAGAAATTGCCTTTTAGAGTTAAAGAATTTGATTCCATAACCGCTGTTTTTGTGTTAAATTATGTGCGTAATTATAATGGATTACTGCAGGAAGTATCTCGGGTGCTTAAGCCGAAAGGAATTTTTGTAATGGTGCTGTATTCCGGAGAATTGAACGATTGGCAGAAGCAAAAAGAAGTGAATAGATTTTCTGTAAAGAAATGGAAGAGTATTTTAAAAGAGGTCGGGTTTAAAGTGAATTTTTATGAGAAAGGGAAGATGTGGTTTTTTAAGTGTGGGAAAGCTTATCTCCGCCCAGCTCTGTAGAAAATCTCGCTTTGCTCGGGGGTGCGGTGGTCTTTGCCTATTTTTGAATGTTATTTTTAATGATTATGGGTGTTCTTTTCTATTAAAATTGGATATTAATTAGGTCTGACGAACGGCAGAGCAAAGTCCACATCTTCGCACCCCTACATTTTCTACAGAGCTTCTCCACCCGAAACCTTATTAAATCTCCCCATCCTCTATAGCTAAAAGAGGTTAAAAAGAGTATGGTGTATGATAGGTCTGCATTATTGAAGAAGCACGGCTTTAAGAATGAGGAAGAGATAGAAAAAGTTAAAGGAAATTATACTAAAACTGGTTTTCCCGATACCAATATTCATTTTAATGTTTCTTTAGAGATGTATGATATGAGCATAGAAGAGCCCTATTTTTGGGTTCTAGAAAGTTTGAAAGAATACCTTCCCTATGTTGAAAAATTGGAAGATTCTTTCGCTGCTGCGGAAAATTCTGCTTTTTTTGGCGTAACTCAGCAAAGATTAGGTGCACAACAGGACAAAGTATCTCAATTTCTCGCAACTACGGGGAAGATGATTAAAGAATTATTTCAGATGGTGCGTGAATTGCGTATCATTGATGAACGTTTAACTTATTATGATGAGGCAGAAAAAGAATTAAGCAAAAAGATAGGAGAGAGGCATAAAAGTTCTGAAATCACTTTGAAAGGAATGTTTGTAGATTTAGTTCAAGGGGGAGGAAAAAGTGCTGCTTCCGTTTATGGCATGTCTCGGGAATTAGAATTTATCACCCTGCCAGACTTATTTTTTGATGCTCCGCCATTTAAAGATGTGCCAGAGATGGAAGATTGGGTTAATAGTCTCAAGAAAGATTTCAACCAAAATGTTATAAGAGTATTGATGAGGCATCTGCGCCAATATACTGAATGGAGGAAAAGAACTCATCAAGAACACAATCAACGAAAAAAATTCATGCTGCAATATTTACTGCAACATTTTGAAATCATTAAAATGTATATCGATTGGGTCAAGCCATACCTACGCCATGTAGCTCGGTTGCATATGAAGGAGTCGAATTTAGCTTCTCCTGACATTGTTTCTGCTTTTGAAGCTAGTCTATTAGACGTAGAAATATTAGCTCGACAACGTACTGTGGTTCATAAGTATATCAATGATGAGGGCAAAGAAAAAGAAATCGGCGCTAATGCTTGTGTTTTAGTTACTTTTAATTTCAGAACCAGACCAGAGTTGAAAGTAGTTCAGGAAGGGTATCAACGAGGTCCGGTTCATATAGGACGTTTCGAAGCAAATTGGCGAGTATACAACTGGGATGATAAAGAACTACAAAAATGGCGCGATTTAAAGCAAGAAGAAGGGCTGCAATTATTAGGTCAAGTTTCTTCTTCAGTAGAAGCAGCCATGACTGCTTTAGGTGATGAACTTAATTTGTATTTAGCTGAAGCTCGGGGGATTAAAGTTGAAAAGAAAGAAGACAAGAAAGAAGAAAAACCTAAAACTTTAGCTAAGAGATTTTTAGGAGATTTTATGGATTCCCGACCGAAAGATTCTAAGAAACCAGCAGTTTCCAAGAAAATTTTAGATGAAGTGGAAGCTAAGAAGAAGAAAGCCTATGAAAAGATGGGAAAGAGTATCGGTTCTGTCTGTTTCTATTCGTATAACAACTTTAAGAAAGCGCATAGGATGGTTGCGTGGTAGAATAATCTCTATTTTTCGTTTTTTAATCTATTTTCACGTAATTTAAACATCCATCTTCTTCCCATCAACATAAAAAGTGGGATTCTTAAACACCTGATCTCCATGGAAAATGGTTTTAATATCACCACCAAACCAATAATTGCTGCCAAAAGCGATATGGGCCGTTCCCAATACTTTTTCGTCCATGATAGTTGAGCCGATTAAAACTGCTCCGGGATTTATTCCTATTCCCAATTCACAAATCATTCTGATTCTATCGGGATATTTTGCTCTATCTTCAAATTTCTCAAATGTTTTTTCCAATAAGTGTGCTTGTTTACCTTCCACTTTTGTTACCATTCCTTTTTCCACCGATACTTTAATTGGTTCTTCAACTAACCTTGCTCCAGAGTCAGTTTTCATACTACCATCAATAACAAAGATTCCATTAACTCCAGTTTCTCCTTTGGGAGCAATATATACCTCTCCTGCGGGCATATTTCCCCCCGAACCTAGTTCATGATATTCTCCAATATTAGTTACTGCATTCATTCCTTCCACTTCGAAAGTAATATCTGTTCCTGCCGGAGTGGTTACTCTAATGACTTTAGCATTATCCCATGCTTTTTTAATCACGCTAGCTTTTTTTCTCATACGTTTATAATTAATATTCATGGCTTCTAGGAATAAATCAAAATGAATTGGTTGAACATCAGCCAAACCTATGGCCGAAATGAAACGATGTTTTTTCTCACGGCAAAGGGCACGAAAACTTTTCGCTTCTCCAAATCGACCAATTTTATTAGAAACGGCTATGATGATTACACTTCCGGGTTTTAGATTTTCTATGGCTCTTAATACTGTTTCATCTGCCTGCATGAATCCTTTCTTAACATCTTGAATTAATACAGAGGTGTTCAGTTTTTTCTTTCTGGTAGCATAATGATATCCATATCCTAACATAGTAGAGAGGGTATTACTTCCTACTCCCTCATCAGTTATGATCAAAATTTCTTCATCTTTGATCTTGAGGGAATTTTTCAATATTTTATAGAAGTTTGAATTCCTCTTTTCCACTTTTTTGATGGTCTCTGCAGGTAAGTTGAACATGAGATGGTGATGGGGGGAGAGTATTAAAAGTTTGTGATGGTGGCAGATTATAACGCTAAGTTGTCGAAATCTTTATAAACTATAGTGGTTATATTAGCTATAGAATGAACTCCACTATCCAATTAAGTGTAGAAACGAAACATCTCATTAGTACTTTTGGAAATAAAGATGATACTTATGAAGAGATCATCAAAAGGATGTATGATCTTGCAACTAAAGAACAACTAAGGGAATTTTTACTTTCATCTAATGATGCCATACCTATAGATGAGGCAATCCGGAGAGCTAAGAAGGAATGGCAAAAGTAGAAATAACCGAATCGCTTCTGGTTGAGATAAACAAGAAGTTTAAGCACCAAAGTATTGATATTTTGCACCATTTAAAGAGTTTGGAGTCTTCTCCACTTAAAGGAAAAATATTGGGGACTGTTGGCGCTTTAGTAATTAAAGAATTAAAGTATGCTGGATTTAGATTTTATTTTATTACTGATGGGTTTAAAATTAAATATTTTGATGAGGAAACGCTTATTGATCTTCTATTGCGTTTCGTGCGTATGTCTGATAAAAATCATCAACAACAGGTTATTAATGAAATAAAGCATATATTGAAAACGATTGGTCCTAGCGGGTTTAAATAAAAAATCCCAATCGCATCAAGCTTGCGGGGTACATGAAAATCAAAAACTATTGATTTTCTGTACAGAAAGCTTTTGCTTTCTTGTATTAGACCCAGTTAAGAAATAATTGATATAATCATTATTATTGGTTAATCCATTTTCGTTCATTCTAATTTTTTAATTTTGGCAACGAAAAAACCTTCCGTATCATTATCCTGGGGCCAAATACGAAGAGTGTGTTTGATAGATGGATCATAAGTATTTCCTTCAAATTCCAGAATGGGCGGACTGGTTTTCAATCCTGGTAAGGTAACTTTAACCACTTTAGCATTTTCAAATTTCTTAAGTAGGAAATCAATCACTCCTTCATTTTCTTCTGGTTCTACCGAACAGGTAGAATAGACCATTTCTCCGCCCGGTTTGAGATTATTAAAAGCATTTTCAATCAATTCTTTTTGCTGTTTGGAAATCTTGGTAATCATTCCGGCATTCCAGATGTGGATAGTCTTAAGACTCTTACGAATTGTGCCAGTGCCCGAGCAAGGCGCATCTAAGAGAATTTTATCAAATTGAAATTGATAGAACCGTTTTCCATGCATTAAAGAGATAATAACATTGGTAAGGCCGCTTCGTTGCAGATTAATGCCTAAAGATTGCAGACGCATGCCTTTGTAATCATTGGCTACAATAATGCCTTGATTTTCCATCATGGCGCCCATTTGAGTAGTTTTACTTCCAGGAGCAGCGCACATATCTAAAATAATATCTCCCGGTTTTGGCTGTAGAACTAATGGTGGGATCATCGATGCAGCTTCCTGAATATACACAAGTCCTATATGATGTTCCAGTAAGTTTCCGGTATCCCGTCTATCTTGGTGTGAGATCCAGAAACCTTCTTTACACCAAGGAATCGGAATTAAGATCCATCCTTTCGCTTCAATAGAGGCCTTAACTTCTTTTACTGAGCCTTTAAGAGTGTTTATGCGAATGCTTCGACGCAGGAAAGAGAGGGAATATCTCTTAAATTCTTCCCAATTGGTCAATTTTGAATACCGTTCTATGAACGCAGGCTTGAATTCAATAGTTTCGGTGGTAGGGATGTGAACTGGTTCCGACATGAATATATTCAGATTTAAACAGTTTAAATAACTTTGCAAAAGTTTTTATCAATGAACTGTTTATACCCATCAATGGTAATTAATACCCTTCTCCTTGATTAGGATGATACTATCATCGATCATTCTATCTATACTTTGTTTACCCTAAATATATAAAAAAAATAATGGCTATTAAATCATTCTAACTCGTCAGGTATGTCAAATAAATATTCTTTTCTGAATTCTGGGAAGGTACTAAAACAGTCATCACTGATGTTCTTAGTATATAAATCTAAAAAGCAATCAAGGCAAACATCATATAATGGATCTTTGACAACGCTACAGGAATCATCGCAAGATATAAATCGACCACAAAAGTCTGTGGGTCTAATATCTGCCGGACATGGATTATTTACGGGTGCACAGGTGGGGTTATAACTTTCAAAATGGCAACTCTGAACATAACATTCTTGACCTGGCAACACGTTCTTAACGGGAGTACACCCAGAAAGAAGTAAAGTAAGAAAAATTAAAACAATTAGATGTTTCATATAAAGAGATTAGATTAATTGTATATAAACTTTTTCGTATTGTAGTAACGATTGTGCTATCCCATTTTTAGTTAACATACATTAACCACTTTGGGTGGGGAGGATGTCACGATGGTGCCATCATCAATCATTCTATCTATTCTTAGATCTGCTCTAAATATAACAAAAAATATAATGGTTACCAAATCATTCTAACTGGTCAGGTATGTCTAATAAATACTCTTTTCTGTATTCTGGAAAAGTACTAAAACAGTCATCACTAATGATATGGACATCATTTCTCACATCTAAAAAGCAATCAAGGCAAACATCATATAATGGATCTTTGACCACGCCACAGGAATCATCGCAATATATAAATTGACTACAAAAGTCTGTTGGTCTAAGATCTTCCGTACACACATTATTCTTGGGAGCACATGTTGGGTTATAACTTTCAAAATGACAACTTTGAACATAACATTCTTGGCCGGGCAACACGTTCTTAACCGGGGTACAACCAGAAAGAAGTAAAACAAGAAAAATCAGGACAATAATCTTTTTCATATCAAGAGGTTATATTAATATTATATAAACTTTTTCAGAAGAAAATTTCTCCCGGTACTCTGGTAAGAAATAAAGGAAGAGAATTAAATCATCAGAATTTTTCCGTAGATAGTCTCCAAGCAGGCGAGTTTTCGTTACAAAGATGCTATCTAATTCATAACTAACAATACTTTAAAATTTTATTTTAACTTTATGTTTTTTAAATTCATTTAATATCGGTTTAAGATTCATTGAAGAGATCCAAAGCACATAGTTAGTATAATCACTTGAAAAAAAAGACCATCTCAATTTCCTAATAAAAGTATTAAAATAGGGTTTTCCAAGGTACAATTGGGCAGAGTTTTCATTAACAACTTCTATAAAATTGATGTCCTTATATTTAACTTCTAAACTCACAAAAGTTACTCTAAACACCACGGATTTTTCTTTAAATGTAGACTTAAAAATGTTCCAAGTAATTCCAAAAATGATTGTTGGTTTAAAACTTATGCGAAATTCTTTTTCCATGGTGATGCTCACTTAAATTATAATTTTGTTAGTTTACGTGCTGGATTTACATTTGTTAATTTATTCTTAATACTTTCTGCCTCTTTAGGCTCCGCCGGAATCCACCAAAATTTGGTTGCCCCCACCATGGTGATTTCAATCAGGGATAAATTAGTAATTCTATCCAAAAATCGTCTTCTAATTACCGCAGATTGTATGTTTTTATAGAGTGCAGATCGAAACATTTTGGAGACAACCCCATATTCAATGACCACCATATTTTTACCAAAAAAATACTTTAAACTTCTGGTTTCTAAATAAGACCAAATAATAATTAATAAAACTGTTATTAGAGCACAAAAAAACATCAAAAGATAGATATTTACCTGAACAATAGTACCCATTAACCCAAATAATACCATAAAGTAGGGGATAAACCAGAGAGGATTATATAAATTTGAGAAAGCCAGTGGCAAAAAGGCACGCGTGGGAACAGTAGTCATATCTTTTGAATCATTCATTTTTTCAGCTTTACTTCCAGACTTTACTAACAACAAATCATGCATCTCTCTTGCTTCGGTTAATGATAACCCGTAAATACATTTCACTTTTGATGAGAAAGAAAGAAGAAAAGTAGAGAGGTAGCCAATAGGCTTACCTCCAGTACCCCCACTTGAAGTTATGATCATTAATCTAGTTAATCCTAACATCCGATCCAAGAATCTTCTTTCAGCACTAATTAGGTGTATGCTATCATAAGGTATGAGTGTTTCTTCTCGTTTAAAAACTCCCCACTGTATTCTCAACCCATTCTTCAAGATTCCATAGGTATAATTTTTTGTTTTTAAATAGGCCCAAATGAAACACAATAATAGTAATAAGATCAGTGATAAAATATAATGGTCCATAATTCCATTTAAAAAAGGCATTATAACTTTACTTAGGGCAATATTTACAATAACATTTTTTTGAATATCCTTAGATTTTACAAGTATTATAAATAACACTAATAATATTGGAACTGCAAGCAAAAAAAAATATTGGGCACTACAAAGTATAGCTTCAAAAAGGAAAATCAAAGAAGTCTTCGGACTGATCGAGCGTGTTTCCTCCCCCACTATTACACACCCCTATTCTTTGGTTTTTTGATTCTTTTCATTAATTCTTGTTTGATAGTTTCAGCTTCTGAGAGTGAAACTCCAGGGAGGGTAGTTTCAGCTTCATATCCTACGGCGGCAGTTTGAATCTGAATTTCCGATAGGCCCAAAATTCTGCTCCATAGTCCTCTAACAATATCAATATTTTGTATTTTATCGTAAGGAATAGTGACATACTTCTTCCAGATTATCCCTGATTCAGTTTTAAAAAATCTTTTTTCTAATTCATAACCATAAAAATAGTAACTAAGTCTGGCTAAAAGATAGGATATTATCATGATTATTACTAGGGTTATTATAACCAAGTTAAGTTTAGAAAAATTAGACGAACTTGTTTTTCCGACAATCTGAGCAAAAATAATAAATAATAAATATGAAAATAGAATCAGCCCGGTAAAAATATTTCTCAAAAAGAAAATCCATACCGCTCGAGGATGCAAGGTTTTCATTTGTTAAGTTAATTGAAATCAGTTTATATATTTTACTAACCTTTTTGTTTTAATCATGCTGATTAACTACAATATTCCGGATCTGGTAGTTCTGTTCTGATTGGTATTGGGAAGAATTCTTGGTAGTATGTTGGGTCTAGGTCTATTTGTTTTCCAGCTAAATTTCCTTCTTTGAATGTAACTCTAACCCACATATGTTCAGTACCACTAATAATTTCTGCTTCAATTCCTTTTCTTTTTAATGATGACGCTAATAATGCAGATTTATCTCTACAAACACCAGCTTCAGTAATAAGCATTTCTTCAAATGTGCCTTGATGACCTAAAGGTTGGTCTTCGACTATACCATAACCAGGTACTGCGTCTGTTACTGTTTCATAAACTTGTTTTGTGGTATCTACTTCATTGCTTCCTTCTATAGCATCAACTTTTTCAAAAAATTCTTGTGTTTTTGGTGAATCAGTTGTATAAGGGTTTTGTGTTCCAGTATAAAACTTTCGCATAATTTCTCCCCTTATACTATCTTCCATAATCCATTTACCGGTAACATATTCAAAACTTTTACTTTCTCTAGATTTTGAATCCATTTCTGTATTAAAAGCAACGTCTATGTTCACAAGTTTCGGGGGGTTTGTATTAACTGTTATTTGATTGGGTACATATTCTTTCATGCCTTTTATCCAATCGCAAAGTTTGTTTCGTGTTACCTGGTTATAATTGCAGATGCACCATTTACTTGGATCTCTATTAGCATCAAATGAAAAAGTAAACCTGCCAGCGCATGATATGACTTTTTTTGTTCTTTCTATTCTTAGTAACTCATTATGACATAGATATTCACAATTTTTATAGCAGTGATAACAACTTTCTGATATCCCCCAATAGCATACGTACCCCTGATCTAAACAGTGTTGTGGGAAGTCTTTTGGTAGGCTTTTTTTGCAGAATTCAGCACTGCTATCCGCGCTAACTATTTTGGTGTTTAATATTAAACTACTATTTATCAAAATGAATATAAATAATGTTGTTGTTAGTATTTTTTTCATTTTATTTACAATCAAAGGTTACTAAGTTTTGTAAGAAGGCCCTCCATTGTGCTTTGTCTTCTATCGCAGATTCATCTTTTTGTGTTGTTGATATGCCCAGTGTATATGTATACCCCTCTTTCTCTATTATGTTAGCTTGCAATCTAAATGGAAATTGTTCGTCTATCTGCCTCAAATCTAACATTTTACCTTCTACCTCTGCGATTTTTACTTTTGCTTTTTTGTTTATTACAAATTGTCCTTTACTCTTTTGCATTAGATCTTCCATCTCGTTCAATATTTCATTTGCTTTGTTTCCCTCTACTCTGGAGATATGGATAATAATATTGTTAGTGTTTGAAACGTAGTATATTGCATTTTTGTCAGTGTAGTTTTTCCAACTATCCATCGGTTTTAAAGAACCGATTCCGAGGTGGGTGCAAGGAATTTCTATACTTTTGTTGATTATTACTGTATTTTCAAATGTTTCGTATTGGTCATATGATCCTGTGTATGCAGGAATTTTGGTATCTTCATTGGGTGTATTCCCTATTGGTTCTTTAGTACACCCCAGTATAAATAATATAATTACTAATAATATTAGGAAGTAATTTGATTTCATAGTATAATATAATTATTATGTCTTTTGCATACAAGTATTTCTTGTTGATCCTTCTGGTATCTGTTCGCAAAGCTCTCGGCTATTTCTATGTATCGAAATAGTCATATAACAATCATATCTAAACATTCTATCTCTTTCTGAATCACAAACTGCCACAAGTTCTTTTAAAGGCTTGTTTTTATCTGGATCTCTAGCTACTGCACATCCGCCTTTGTAAAACTTATTGGTTTTATGGCAAAAAGTTATTTCATTTCTCCATCCAGCCATACTATCATAACAACTTTGCATATGTTCTGATCCATATATCCCGCCGCAAACTCGACCCAGATTTATGAGCGGTTTGTTTTTATTTTTATCTACTTGTTTTACACAACCTTCAGTAATATAAAATGAATGATATTTTACACAGAGTAATACTTCCTCGAATTCTATTGCGTTGTCACAATAACATTGTTCTTTTTTTGTTACGTCACTAACGGGCATGTTTCCCGTTTTTTCTTCGCATTCTTTTAACCATATAACCCAGGAAAGGACAAAAGTTTCAGATTTAATTGTGGATAATCCACTCACTTTATCGGTGAAATTTATTGCAATAATGTATTCTCCTTCTTTATGCTTCTTAAAGTCTGTTTCCATGGAAGCCGTAAACTCTGTAATTATACCTTCTTTTAAGTTAGATACTTGTTTTTGATCCTGATAAACTATGCTGCCAGATTCATTTTTCACCGTAACGCTAACTTCTACATCATAAGATCCTTGCGCAGTTTTATTAAAGGGCCCAATATTTTGAAGTTCATAGAATACCGGCAAGCCCCTTTCATAAGTTTTATTTGTAACGGGAACAGAATTTCCTTTCATATCTTTGGTATAGAATTTTGTAAGTCCAACTTGTATTGGGCTTGTACTTTCTTGTATCTCAGAAATTTTCAAAGCGTCAGTAATTTGGGAAGTGGATTTTTCGTCTACATCATTTTCAGTGTTTTTATCACTGTTACTACAACTAGTGATTAATATTAAGCTGATGATGAGAACAACTAATATTTTTTTTACCATTGACCTACACCTCTTTTTAAACAACTTACTTACTTTTACACTTTTTAATGAAACTTGATTACGAAAAGTTCATCAACTTTTCTTTTTGTGCTCTTTTCAAATGCTTAACAAAAGTGATCATAAGTACCAAATTAAGTACCACCGTAAGTATCAGACTAATGGAACCAGCTATGGCTAAAAGTAATCCAACAAAGCCTTTTGTTGAAAACATTCCTGCTAAAATTGAACTTAATATGGAGTCAAATATAGAAAAACTGAACACAATATGTGTCCATACAACTAAATCTGAGGAAATTTTGTATAACTTAAATAGGAATATAGAGTAGATAACCAAATCGATTAATAATAAAACTAGCTTAATTATGCCAACTACGCTTCCAAATAATAAAGCAGTCTTACCAAAAATAAGCGTATCCAATATGAAAAATAGCATTACTATCTGCAGAATCGTCATAACCCAAAGATAAGTTGTTCTCTTTTTACCTAAATTTAGACCCATATTTGAATAACAAAGTAGTTTGCTATTTAAATTTTACCGTTTCAACTTTTTTGAATCAAAAGATATTTATACTAAATAGATTTCATTATCATTAACATGGTTCGCTCAGCTTTAAACTTTATCAGTGCGATTTTACTTATAGGGATGTTTCTGTTGGCTGGTTGTTCTACAGAATTAAATACTAAAGAACTTCAAGATAAAGTTATTCAAGCTAATTCTAATATCCGCACTTATTCTTTGGACCTTAAAATGAATACCAATTCAATAATAATAGGTGATGAATCTTTAGGACAAAGAATGGAAATAAAATCTGAGTCCAATACCAACGGCGCTGTGGATAGAACCAATAAGAAAATGGCCCTTAAAGGGAAAGTAGATGCTTCAGGGATATTAATAGAGGTGGATAGTTATATTGTGAATGATTACCTCTACACTAAAAGTTTGGATATGTGGGTAAAAACTAAGTTAGATCAAGATACTTGGGCACAGCAAGACCAGATTAGCAGGCTAGTTGAATTAGCACGAAGTGGGGATATTGAACGCTTAGAAGATGAAGGGACTTATTACGTAATTAAAATAAACCCTGACTTAAAAAAAGTTGCTGAACTTGCTTTAAAGCAGCAGCAACAATCAGAATTATTAACTCAAAATATGGATCTTGGAAATGCAATCAAAAGTTATTCCGCTATCTACTGGATCAATAAGGAAACTTTTGTTATAGAAAAATCTAAAATAGATCTAAAAATGGTGGTGGATATAGGAAATCAGGACCAAACAAACGCGAACCAGGGAAAAATGGAATTGGATTCCAGTATTGAACTGAAAATTTCAAATATAAACCAAGATGTTATTATAACTTTGCCGGAAGAAGCTAATGACGCAATAGATTTTGTAGAATTAAATGGGTTCCAATAATGTTGATTATCCTGAGCAAAACTTATTGAGATTATTCATAGGAAATATGAAAGCAGAGGCTTTAACAAAATGAAACCAATTTTTCTATTGAAAGGAAATAGTTTCTGTAATCCAATGAGAAAAATATATTTAATGGTGGTATTGGTGGTGATAATGACTACTCTAATTGCATGCACTTCTTTAAGAGAAAGAAAATGTCTAACGAATACAGAATGGGAAAATATGGTACAAATTATCAAAAGTGGGGAAGTAACTGGCGCAAGTCAAACCCATGATCTTTGTGTTAGTATTAAAACTAAAGATGGTAAACATTATAAAGCAGAAGAACCGGAAATTGATGCTATTTATCATGTGATAAAAGACTGTGGAACAACATGTAGTAATATAATTTTTGTTACTCAATAAGATTATAGAGCACCATACCCCTGGCTATAAACCGGATGGAAAAACAGATTTTAGAAAGGGGTAACCAAAGCTATTCAAAACATTTAATGATATACTAAATTGCCATAGCTTTCGAACTATTTTTGGCACTCTATTAATGATGCTATTGATTTGACCGAGTTATATCAACTGCAATAGATAGTTTTCATTAAAGAAAATGTTTCATTACAACCTAATTAAAAGCATAAGGGAGGAGTATTAAAGCCACTATGGAAACCAGAATTAGAAAAACACCGAAAATAATGCTTCCAAGAGGCGATTTTTGAATTTTTTGTATACCTTCAACTAAGAGATAAATACCACAAATTAAGAAGAATACTGTAAACGGATAAGCTACAAATAAACGATTACTTCCCATAGTAATTGAGGGATAAAACTTAAGTAATAACATGATTAGAGGTACAGCTGAGAAAAAAAGCCAAATACACTGGTGCAGGAAAAATAATAGCTTATGATCTTTTTTGCTTATTAATGGACCTAAAATAGTTCTAGTAGAGTCTATCGTTCTAAATTTTGATTGAAAAAATGAATTTACAAAATTTAAAAATAGGATTAAAGATAAACCCAATAAAGCTGGTATAAACATCCAGTCTATCCACAAGAGAGCTAAAATCAAAAATAAAATTGAAAAAAGAGCCAACCACAATTCTAACTTCGTGATCAATTTTTTACCACCTAAACGTCTATCAACCCACATTAGTGACTTCCATCTATCAAACAGTTCTATTAACATAGAAAAGAGTATATTTCCGTGGTTAATAAATATTCCGTTGAGTTGGGCTAAATCTTTATAAACCTAAAAAGTTTCTCAGTCTCAAAAAGAGGTGTTCCTGATGATTAATGTCGCAATTAATGGTTTTGGCCGTATCGGTCGTATGGTTCTAAGAGCAGGTTGGAATGACAAAAAAATCAATTTTGTGGCTGTCAATGATCTGACTGATGCAAAAACTTTAGCCCATCTGCTCAAATATGATTCCGTGCATGGTATCTTTCAAGCTGATGTTTCTTGTACTAAAGATTCTTTAATCATTGATAAAAAGAAAATAAGAGTTCTGGCTCAGAAAGATCCTTCTAATCTTCCTTGGAAGGAATTGAAAGTAGATGTAGTGGTAGAATCTACGGGATTTTACCTTACCAGAGAATTAGCTGGAAAACATATTACGGCTGGTGCTAAGAAAGTAATTCTTTCTGCTCCTCCCAAAGATGATATTAAAACTATTGTTCTGGGTGTCAATGAAAAAGATTATGATAAAAAGAAAGATAATATGATTTCTAATGCTTCTTGCACTACCAATTGTTTAGCTTCTATGGTTAAAGTGCTTAATGATAATTTTGGCGTGGCTCGAGGGTACATGACCACAGTTCATGCTTATACCAATGATCAAAGAATACTAGATCTGCCCCATACTGATTTACGTCGTGCTCGAGCTGCTGCTGAAAATATAATTCCCACTACTACCGGAGCGGCTAGCGCACTGGGGAAAGTTATACCTGCAGTGAAAGGAAAGTTGCATGGTATTTCCATCCGAGTTCCCGTAAAATGTGGTTCTCTCACTGATTTGAATGTGGAATTGAAAAAGAAAGTGACAGCTGAGCAAGTTAATGCTGCTTTTCAGAAAGCAGCTAAAACTAATCTTAAAAACATTATACAATACAGCGAAGCTCCTTTAGTTAGCACGGATATAATTAACAATAGTTACTCTTGTGTCTTCGATGCTTTATCTACTATTGTTATCACTGATAATTTCGTTAAAGTTTTAGGATGGTATGATAATGAATGGGGATATAGCTGTAGGATGATTGATTTAGTGAAGCTGATGTGATGAGTTGAGAAAAGTATATAAACTTTGATTACTTCATTCTTATCATGAAGAAAGGTATTTTATTTAACCCCATAGATCTTATTGCCGGTGTGGTTATTATTCTGGCAGGTGTTGTTACCATTGCTGGAATGGTTAATTTAGCCGTAGTTTTAGCTGGTATTGGGTTGTTAATAGAAGGATTAAAAATAATGATGCAGCAGGGGCTCTAATTATGGTCAACGTTCTTAATCTTATTATTGGAATTGCAATTATGGTTCTTAATTTAATCCCATTTATAATCAAAAAATCTAAATATCTATTTTTAACTATTTTGATATCATTAATACTTCTATTTTTACTTCTTTTTTTTAAGTGATTCCTATTTTCTATAAGATAATCATTCGTGCTAGGCGTAAATGAGAAGCGTTTCAAATGTTTTCATTTCTTGCTTGGGTATGATACCCCGTAGTTCTACTACGATGTTGATTCCAAGCAAGATTAAAAAATACCCCGCAGCTCTGCTGCGATTGGGATTTTTTATTACTAAATATTACCCAGAAAAAGTTCACTCAAAATAAACACTCTGTAATCCTTTCACTTTATTTATTCTTTTAACCAATTCTTTCAAATGGTCCAAGTCTTTCGGAATAACTGAAAAAGAGCAGAGAGCATGATCTTTGTCAACTAATTTTGCTTTCGCTTCTTTTACTTCAAATCCAGTATTAGCTATGGTGTGCAGCAGATCGGCAAGAATACCACTTCTTTCTTCAGCACTTACAAAGAATTTTATTTTCTGATTGAATTTTTCTTTCCATTGTACTTGCACCCAACGGGGTTCTTCTTTAAGAGCATGACGGCATTCTTTTTTATGCACTGAAATGATACGTCTTTTAGTAACTATTCCCACTATGTCTTCTCCAGGTAGGGCAATACAGCATTTAGCTAATACACAAACTGCTCGAGGATATTCTTCTGATTCTACCAATATTCCTTGTTCTTCACTCAGTATGGGTTTTGGAGCTCTATAATGAAGAACCGGTCCTTTCTCTGTTTCTTTCAAGATCTTTCTTATTTTTTGTTTAGCTTTGGTAGAGATGACAAATTTAACCCAACTCATCCTGGGCCGTTGATTTTTGTTAGTGACAATATCTACCACATCACCGGTGGATAAGATATATTTTAAAGGAGCAAATTTCCCATTCACTGATCCCCCCACGGCATGGGATCCTATATCTTCATGAACAGCATACGCAAAATCTAATACTGAAGCCCCTTTAGGCAGTTGTTTTACATCTCCTTTAGGAGTATAACAATAAATCTCATCGCCAAAAACATCTACTTTGGCAGATTCAATGAATTCTTTATGTTCCAAGCCACTTTGTAGATCTAAAATTCCTCTGAGCCAAGCGGTTTTCTTCTCAAAAGCTTCCTCGGAACTTATCCCTTTGTATCTCCAGTGGGCAGCAATTCCTTCCTCGGCAAATTCGTCCATCTCTGGAGTTCTTATTTGAATTTCGATGATCTTTCCATTGGGAAGTTTTAATCCCGTATGTATGGATCGATAAAAATTATGTTTAGGATTAGTAATATAATCCTTTAATCTGCCTTCAATAGGTTCACTTTTTTCATGCAATAATCCTAACAAAGTGTAACAATCTTTCACTTCTGGCACGATAATACGAAGGCCCAATAAATCATGTAGTTGATCTAATAGCACTTTTCGTTCCGTTGTTTTTTTGTAAATACTGTAAATACTTTTTGGCCTTCCTTTAATTTTTATTATGTCTACCCTATCTTTGGTAATTTTGTGAATGAAATCTAACGCGTAGTTAATATCTTCCTCTCTTTGCTCTTTAGATTCTTGCAAGAACATGGATATTTCTTGGTATTTTTTAGGTTCAAGAATCTCTAGAGATAGATCTTCCAGTTCTGTCTTTATTTTATCCATACCCAAACGATATGCTAAAGGGGCATATACGCTGAGAGTTTCCTGAGCGATTCTTTTCTGTTCTTCTGGAGGTAGAATTTGGATAGTTCGAAGATTGTCTAGTTTGTTGGCTAACTTAATTACTATTACCCTGACATCTTTCAACGTAGAGAGGAGGATTCTTCTCAACGCATCAGCTTGGATTTGTGGATTTTTTTCTTTGATATGTTTCAGTTCTTCTGCCCCTTTTACTAGTTCTACAATTTCTGCTTCGAAGTGTGGTTTTACTTCTGCTTCTAGAACTTGAAGAGGGAGGCCGTGAAGAATTCCAGCAATAACCACTTCCGGCGCGGAATGATTGCTAGCTAGGATGTCTGCAACTCGTACATTATGATCAAAATAGGTATCTCCGGAAAGGCGTTTTTTTTGGTCGAGTGATTTTTTAGCAATTTCTAGGGCTTTTTTGAATAGGGTAAGATAATTTGGACTATAATTCTCTGTAATACATAGTTGTAAGAAGGAGTTTTCGTCCATGCTCTTGTGGTGGTTTGCTATGCTTAAAAAGATTGTGAAGGTAAATTATGGTTTTAGAAAGAAGTATATATAAGTTATATTTTATTTCTGAAAAGTAAGGGTACACTTCACCTCCATATTACTATGTTCCCATTAAAATACCCCTAAACATTTATAAATCACCTTATATATTTATATATAACATGTCACAAACGGCCATACTTCACAGTCCTACTTTAGATTCTGTTCTAATGGTTGAAGAAATAATCCAAAAACATTCTCAAGAATGTGGTAAATACCAATTGTGGCAAAAGCTTCCCCGAAAGATGATGTATCAAACTTTTCAAACTATACTAGATTACTTAGAAAAATCTGGAAAAATAATTATCGATAAAGAAGGCTGTATCCTCTGGACATATAACCATAAACGCATTCAGAAATTAATAAAAGAAGAGCTGATAGTTAGATGAGCAAAGATATTTTTGTTTCTTTCATCTCTATGCATTTAAAGCAGGAATGGGAAGTCCTAAATGAGGAAAAATTTGAAGATTAAAAACTATATTTATTCATTGGCTATTGATGATTTGAATAATGATAAGAACGCCCACTAGGTAGAATAAAAGTTAAGAGAATCTAATACCAAATCATTGTCAAAAAGTATTTAAACTACCAGTAATTTTATATTTTATAATGGCAGAAAAGGAGGCTCAAAAAGGATTGATAGTATTTGAAGATAAAAATATTAGAAGACTTTGGCATGATAACCAATGGTTTTATTCTGTTATTGATGTTATAGCTGTTTTAATCGAACAGGAAAAATTTCAAACGACTAGAAAGTATTGGAATAAATTAAGTCAAAGACTTAGAGATGAAGGAAGTGAAGTGGTGACAAATTGTCACCGGTTGAAGCTACCTGCTGAAGATGGTAAATTAAGAGAAACGGATTGTGCAAATACCAAATCACTGTTTAGGATGATACAATCCATTCCATCTAAAAAAGTAGAACCATTTAAGATGTGGTTAGCTCAAGTAGGCAATGAGCGTATTGAAGAGATTGAGAATCCAGAACTTGCTCAAGATAGAGTGAAAGAATATTATGTGCTTAAAGGTTATCCTAAAGATTGGATAGACAAAAGATTAAGAGGAATTGCCATAAGACAGGATTTAACGGATGAGTGGAGAAATAGGGGGATTGAAGAAGAAAGGGATTTTGCCATTCTTACCAACGAAATATCAAAAGCAACATTTGGGAAAACTGTTAGTGAATACAAGCAGTTCAAAGGGTTGAGAAAACCTAATCAGAATCTTCGTGATCACATGACGGACTGGGAGCTTATCTTTAATATGCTTGGAGAAAAAGCAACTACGGATATTACTATTGCTAAAGATGCTAAAGAATTTTTAGAATTAAAACATTCTGCAAAAGAAGGTGGAGACATTGCTAAAAATGCTAGGAAAGAACTTGAGCAAAAAATAGGTAAATCTGTTGTTTCAACAGAAAATTATTTATATTTGAATCAGAAGAAAAAGAAGCAAATTGAGGAAAAAAAATAATTTTATATCTCTTCTTCAATTCTTAACAATTGGTTATATTTACAAGTTCTTTCCGTTCTGCAAGGAGCGCCGGATTTAATCATACCACATCCAATTCCTACTGCTAAATCAGCTATGAAAGTGTCTTCTGTTTCCCCACTGCGATGAGATACCATTACTTTCCATCCATTCTTATATGCTAGGGCAGCGGCTTCCAACGCTTCAGTAAGTGTGCCTATTTGATTTAATTTTAACAGGAGGCAGGTGCCGCTTTTATTGTTTATAGCTACGTTGATACGTTGAGGATTAGTTACAGTGAGATCGTCAGCGACGATTTGTATTTTAGTTCTTTTAGTTAATTCTGCAAATGATTCAAAGTCGTCTTCTTGGAAAGGATCTTCGATGGAAATAATGGGGAAGTCTTGAATTAGTTTTAAGTAATAATTAACCAATTTTTCTTTGGTTATTTTTTTGCCATCGATGAGATAGCTATTTTCTTGATAAAATTCTGAGGCAGCGCAATCTAAAGCTAGGTTGACTTTTCCTTTGTAACCAGCTTGTTCGATGGTTTTAGTAAGTATACTTAAAGCCTGAGCAGTTGATTCTAATTTGGAAGGAGCAAAACCACCCTCATCACCCACGTTAGTACTATTACCTAATCTTTTAAGTTCTTTTTTCAAGAAGTGATATATTTCACTTGCTGCTCTCAAATTTTCTTTAAATGTGTTTAACTTAGGCACGATCATGAATTCTTGGATAGACAATTTATTATCGGCATGTTTCCCCCCATTAATAACATTAAAGAATCCTAAAGGCAGGCGCATTTTAGTGTTCTTGTTTATCGTTTTGAAATAAGTATTGATGTATTTGTATAATGGGATCTTTTTGTCATTGGCAGCAGCTCGAGCGCAGGCAAGTGAAACTCCTAAGATAGCATTCGCACCCAATTTGCTTTTATTTTCAGTGTTATCTAATTTTATCATTAATTGGTCTATTTTCTTTTGATCTTGACAATTAATTCCTTTAAGTTTAGGAGCGATGATGGTTTGAACATTTTTTATGGCTTTCTGTACACCTAAACCATGATATCTATTTCCCCCATCTCTTAGTTCTAAAGCTTCATGTGTTCCAGTTGAAGCGCCGCTAGGAACGGCAGCGATTCCTATAGCTGAAGAAGTATGGATGGTTACTTCGATGGTAGGGTTACCTCTACTATCGAGAATTTCTCTGGCTTTGATGGATTTTATGGGTGTCATTTTTATTCACTTGAAGCTACAGTGATAGTGTGCTTGAAAAAACTGGTTTGTGATAAGTCGTAAGCATTATTTTCATTCTTCATTTTATCATAAATACTTTGGATGTATTCTCCGCGGGAAATTCCATCTCCATTTTTGTCTAAATTCTTATTTCCAGAATATCCTTCTTGTCCTACTCTAATTAAAATTTTACTGTCTGGCTGACCAATCCCAGAATTTGGTTGAAAAATAGCCATAGCCACATCCCCAAAGTTATTTGGTCTAATTCTGGTTTTATATTTATTAAAATAGTCTCGAACAAAATCTAATTGTCGTATTTGAGTCATAGCTGCAAGTTCATTTGTAGTAGTTCCTAAAGTATTTGCAACTTCATTAGTAAATTGTATTAATCCTACCGCTCCACTGCTAGGATTACGTGTATCAGTTTTAAAATTATTATCTTCAAATCTCATAATGGTTAACAAATGAACTGGATTAATTCCTAGTTGTTGTGAGATTACTTCTAATTTAGTTAGGAAAGCACGATCATATTTATTAGCAGTTATCTCTTTCATAACTTGAGGATCAGCGATCTCTTCATCAGCGCCAGTGCTAGTTGTTGTTCTTGGAGTAGTGATCTGACCTCCAGAAGTACTCGTTGATGAAGTTGTTGCAACTGGTTGAGCTACATTTCCACTACCGCATGTAATAAATCCGAAATATTTTGCATCCCCGGCAATGGAACTTATGCTCTTACTTTCTTTTTTCACACTATTACCTAAATTTCCGCCAATTACACTTATGGAATTTCCAATTCTTTCAACTACTATATCACAATGCGCTTCTGCACTACCTGTATAATCGTATGAAATACGACAATTAGTATCACCACGACATTGACAAACAATATCTCCTGGTTGAATACTATTTATTTCTTGTATTTTGTGAGTTGAACAAGAACCGCCGGAGCTTTCACGGATACTTTTGAAATATTCGATATGGCCGCAACTAGCGGGGAAGTCAGATACTCCGGCATCTTTTAATACGAAGGAAATAAATGCAGCGGACCAAGGTTGTTCTAAAGGATAGGAATCTTTTCTACAAGCCGGCCAATATTTAGTTTTAATAATTTGTAATCCTTGTACATCTGTTTCTTTCAAAGTTCCTAAATTCCATGCTTGCAATTCACGTAAGGCAGTCTGTGCAATTTTATTCTTAGAAACAAAACTACCACCACCTGTAATAACTGGTGCTGTTGGTTTGGTTGAAAATGGTAACCAATCATTTGTCTCAGGATCATATGCTTTGGAAACAATCTCTTCAGGAAGTAGCATGTATGGTCTTATTTTTTCCCATATCTGATCTATTTCTTTACATTTTTGGGTATTACAACTCATTTGTCTAGTAATTGGTGCAGTTGAAGTTGCTAAAGCCGCACTTGATGCACCAGCGCTCGCTCCAGCTATGGCTGTGCTTACGGAACCAGGAATGTTTGGAACTAATTTTGGATCAATGAATTTATCTTTATATTGATTATTTGTTATCATGGCTTGTTTTACCGGTTCTCCATCCTGATGGGTTGTAGTTCTAGGATAACTATTAGTAATTTGTATATGAGTAATAAAATTTAAAGGTAGAGTACTTGCTCTTCGGAATATTTCTATTATTCCCGGAATTGCATTAATTTGATCCTGACTTAAACTTCCCACGCTAGTAAATTCTACTCCAAAAAAATTATTCCCTTCTACTCCTGCATGATGGGCTTTTATCTTTTGATCGATAAATGACTGTCCGGTGTCAGTTGCAGCAATAAATATGTCTCCATTTCTCCCAACAATCATATGAGAGAAAATACCGTACTGCTGGTGCGGTTTTGGAATCATAGAAAAGTTGATGGTTAAAGCTGTTTCTCTATCCGTGGAAACACTGGCTAATTTTGGTCCTCCTAATGTTTCAGAAACAATGTTTTGGAGTGTTGTAGTTTGAGCTTCTAAAGCAGCACCATTATCAAAATAAGTTTCGTGTAATACTAAACCGTTCTTAGTAACTTTTTCATCAGAATTATAATTATCAGAAGGGATGGTGAAATAATACACTTTTGCTTCAACTATTGAAACCATCAAAACAAAAATGAGCAAAAATACAAATAGTTTATTCTTTCTCATCATCCCGTCACCGTAAACATTTTAACCAATACTGTCTTTTTATCCAACAATGGATTCTCTAAATTTAATGTAACTGTATATTGTCCTGCAGGCGAACCGGATAATATGGTGAAATAATCTTTCAGATTAATTAATTCTTTAGGTTTATTGCTGTTAAAATCAAAAGTATTTTTCTGATCAACATTTAATATAATTTCACCATTAGGCGCTTTAAGTTGATAATTTTCTACTATCATTATTTCTCCATTATATGTGCTACTTTCAGCTACAAATTTGAAATGTACTTCATCTCCGGGATTAAATATTTCTTGAGGTTCAGGACAGTTAAACTGTTCATCTACATATCTGCAAAATTGGAAGTCTTTAATCGCTAGTGAACCTTGTCTTTCAATTGGAATGAATTGAGTATTAAGTATGGGAACTTGATCCCCTTGTGCTTTTACAGATAATATTCCACTTTGAATTAAATATAATATTAAAGCGCTGGCAAAGACTACTGCGATTAAGAGGAAGAATATTTGCGTCGTTGCAGATCCATGTTTTTTGTTTTGTTTCATTTTAAATTAATTATTTTTATGATGGTGGACAACATAATTGTTCGGAAGGACAACCGAATGCTACTCCCCATTCTGTGGCTTGCACTTGGGTTGAGTACATCCCCCGAGCCCAACATTGAGGAGGATTATCGGCAGTTGCTCTCCCTATATCTCTAGCAGAGGTAGTTTCTCCAGGAGTAGGTGTTCTACATACATAACTATTCCAATTATTTGGTTGCCAATCAGCTGGATGATTAAATGGAATTTGAAATTCTGCTCTTGAATCTCCACAGGTGGTAGTTGATGCTAAATTGATGTCGGGCAATTCTATTCCTGCAACAGTTCCACCATCACTTTCCACCACTTCCCCGCCAGCACCAATTTCACTATTCAATCCACTCACTCTTTCACAATTAGCTTTATCTCTCACAATTCCTAAATATTTGGTAATCTTCTGGAATTCAAAAGTGCTAGTCAATTCCTCAGTATAAGGCGGCGCTTTTTCTCCGTTGAAATATTGCCTATTGAAAAATACAGTTAAGTAAGGACAAATATTATTTTTCTGCGTAGTCTGCCATTGATGTTGTCCTTGCATAATATGACAAGCAACGGCATAAAAGATGGAACTAGCATCTTCTAAATCTGCTTTCTTGCGGCTAATTATTTCTTTAGCATTAGCTAATACGAAAGCACAATTATTACGCATGAATTCTTGATGCATAGCTGCAGTAATTTGTGCTTCGATAGGATTCAGTTGAATAGTAATATACTCTGTATGTTTATTTTGTCCGAAAGTTGATCTGGCTACTAAAGTATTAGCGTTGAAACAATTGCCGCTGATATCCGGCTGGATGAGTTCGGTAGTTACCGTTACGGTACGTTGATTAGCTGCAAATGATGGTGAGGAATATTGTGTTTCTTGGAAACTCTGTGCAGGAGCTCCGGTAACAGTGTATGTGCAGGTATTTTTTCCTAATTGTGGTGAACCTACCAAATTGTAAACAGTAGCTCCCTGAATATTGAAATGTACTCCTCGTAATTCTTCTGAAGTAAACCATTCAGTATTATCATTACGTGTTAACACATTTCCCGTTCCTATCTTATATGAAGCATCAGCTATATTTGCGCCTACTGGCAAAGTAACTTTGTAGTTGCCATCTTGCATTAGATAGGTAAAAGCATAGTCTAATGGACTTAACGTTCCTTCCACCACACGTTCAAACATTGGTTGGGTGCATCCAATGTCGCTCTTCGCATTATCCAATATAATGTTAGAACTGCCTCCGACATTGAAATTACTCTCCGATACAGTTCCTAAATTTAATTCCGGTGTAAATGGCCCGGGAAGATTCTCAGGAAGTTTTTGTGGTGCTAATTGTTCAAATCCTGGCCCTAGACCAGTAATAGTAGTACGCAAACAGACGGACTTACTATCAGTTCTAACATGATTCTTAACTCTAATTTGATCTCCTTTCACAAATAGATTAGGAGCGTCACATCCAATCCAACTTTGGGTATTTTTATCGTAACAACTCATGAACGGATCTTCCAAATACGATCCACCACCTGCGCCAAATTGACTCATTACTGCAGGACACAGATATCTTCCCGTGTTTAAGTCAGCCTGACACACAAATTGTGCTGGAGGTGAAATATCTATCAATGGATAATAGAAGGTACCATCTTCATATCCAGTATCAAAACATTTTTTGGGATCTTCCAATCGATCTAAATTCAATTTTACAACAACATGATCATATCGATACTGCTTGTCAACTTTCTGGGGCATGAGTAATGGAACATCGGTTGCTTCTCCCGCTTTAATATTAAATCCTCTACCTCCATCTAAGTATTGTATTCTCTCTCCTTCAAACGCAGTAGCTTGCTGTAAGCGTAGACAATCACATCCCTGTGCTCCGCATTCTATATTGGGACGTCCCAAATCTTCCTGTCCGACACATTTTAAGTAGACATCATAACTTTGTATTCTACATCCAGGTAAGATCTGTGCTGCGACATTATAATTGAAAACTGCCGTTCCGATAGAAGGATTATAAGTTGATAATTCTCTTTCTGCAGGCATGACATTTACGGTTGTTTTCATAGGAACAGCATAGGCTGCATCCATAATAAATTGAGTATTGAAAGGCCAATCAAATCCAAAAGCAGCCATACACATAGATTGAGCAACTCCTTGCGCTCCTTGAGCAAAGAATTCATTCAATTTAGCATTACCATAATCTGATTTCAAATCATCGATGGATGATTGCATAACTTCGGGAATAGATCCTAATCCTGCTTTAAGCACCGCGCCAACATCTTCAAAAGCACTTCCTTTAGTGGCATCTCCGAAATCATAGGGTGTACATCCTTGGAAGAAATAAGCAATGGATTTGTAAATTAATCCACAGACATGTTGGGCAAAGATAGTTTTACAACTTCCGGCATTCATCAAACCTGTTACTTTAGCTTGAGTGATACATCCGGAAAGTCCTTGCAATACACTTCTAAGCAATACTAATCTGCCTCTTATTCCGGGTAAGCAGGCTGTTTGGAAAGCGCCAATGTGTTGGGTGAAAGGATTGATTTGATGAACTTGTTCTGGCTTGCGGGCAAAATCTAACAAGAAATTTGCACCAAAAGCAGAAGAGAAATCTCTTCCCGAATAATAACGCCATTCAGGATAATATGTTCCGGCACTTTTTCTGGATTCAGTATATATCTGAGCTTCACGATAATCCCATGGTTCTGCTGTGCCATCTTGTTCTTTCATAGCTGTTCTGGCACCGTATATTTGCTGTTGAGCTACATCTTCCGTGCAGACACATCGTAATAATCCCGTTTCTCCTTCTTTTATCTCGGGGTTTCCAGTTACATCTAACTTAGCGAAACAATCTTGAGTGTAGCCAGCAATATAACGATTGGTTCCTGTCATGGGTTTATTGTCCCCGCCGTAGAGAGCAATCTTTCCCGTAGCATCTTTCTTTTCTATGTAACAACCATTTTGTTTAGATTGAAATGTGCCATCAGCTAATTTGGTAATAGTTGAAGCACCGCCTTCCGTATCCGCTTTAAATCCTGGACGTCGAGGATTACGACACGCAGCGGAACAGGCTTTATCTTGTCCAACAATAAAATTTTCGGAGTTAGGTGGTTTGTATGCTAGTAAATTAGTTTCACCAATATATCCTCCTGCCTCTTGGATGCTTATTCCAAAATCATGTACCAGAGAAAGGGGGACTAATTGTCCTTGATCACTGACGGATGCGATACTTTTTCCTTCAACCACTTTTTCGGTATTAACTACATACAGTTTATCATTAAATCTATAACATACAAATCCACCATCTTTAATTTTATCAGCAGTGGTTTGACTAGGTACGGTTACGCTTTTCGCAATCAATTCCTGACAATTATCTACTTTCTGCAGAGGAACTCCTTCACTGGTGGCAGTACATTCCAACTCAGATTGAATAACTGTGTCTACTTCCTCTTTTTCTTTTGTAGAAGTCCATTTAGCAGGAACAGCACGACAGAAGAATCGATCACATGTTCCTCGATATGCTAGATCTAAATAACTTTCAAACTTCCACATGGCTGCTGTCTTGGGACATTTATCATCCAAAACATTTTGCTGCCAATTTTCTCCTCTCGGTCTATTCTCTGTTTCGAACTTACTTTCTAATTTACTCCATTCATCAACAGTGCTTTTCAAATGTAATTTACTTTGATCCAAAGGACATTGTTTCTCCTTATCATTCTTCTTCGTGAACCACACTTCCAATTTAGAAGTAACTACGCGTGTATATCTAGCAGCAGTTTTTAATCCCACTGATGACATACACCCAATTCCCGTTACTAAAATTGCCTTTTCTAAATAAGGCATGATCTTATCAATCTTTTTTATGGTTCCATCAATGGTTTGTAATCCCTCATCAGCTAACCAATCCGGCAGCATTTTTTTACTATCTATGGGAAGATCAACCATATACCCTAAATCAGTACAGAAAGTCTGGGTTTTTGGTTCACTCCATTGTGAATATTTAATTCTCTGTCCGGTAGGTAATCCTGTAGCCAACTCTTGTCCAGTTGAAGTAGCTTGGGGAGTTCCAGCTTGATATGATGTTTCACCTAATCTTTCTCTATAAGTTAGGGTAATTTTAACCGGGAACATAACTTGACGTTTTTTAATTTCATTCCAATAACTTTCTTTTTTCTCACTTAATTTATCGGCGCTGTTTAAATTCCAAGTGATATACCAGGCAGATTTATCTCCATTTGGCAACTTTCCAGGCTGATTTCGAGGCATTAAATTACATCCTAAATTGGTTTCTTTATCTTCCAACATTTTCTGGGTACAAGCTCGATCGAATGTTGGCGGATTGTCAATCATAAATGCCGGTTCGATTTGTACTCCTGTTACCGGATCAATTTTTGGTACAGCTTTACCTCGATAGGAGAAATTAAATACTGCCGCAACACTTTCTCTGCCACTATCCAACAATTGTGGGTTAAGTCTTAATGGGGCTTGGAATTCGGACATGGATTGTACTGAAAAATCAAAACTGGAGGAAGAGCAAGTTAATACCGTAACGGTGTTTTGCCAATAAGCATTTTTTCCAGTTTGATCTTCTACTATTATATATACATAAACTGTCTGTTGGGGTTGATTGGCTAAATCTGTTTGTAAAATATTTAAATCTTGTAATCCTTGCGGAACTTCTTTTGGTTTAAGATCGTTCAAATTTATTGGGGGAGATTGGAAAGTAACTTCTTTAAATGTAAATTCGCCATTTTCATCGGCATCAACTTTAGCCCACGCTTTACCAAAATCAGGCTTATATTCATAACTTAATTGGCGGAAAGCATACAAATATACTTTTGCTCCAGGTTTAGTTTTTCCATTGATGGAAGATTCTGCACGTCCTTCGTAATATTCTGTGCCTTTCTCGATCTCTGCTGTAACTGAGGGAGGAACAGTATCGGAAATTATCTGTGTTTGTTCTACTGCTTCCCATCCGGCTTTATCGGTGGCAGTGATGGTAATATTATTTCCACCTTCATCTAAAGTAAGTAATTGATTAAACGTAGTCCCTTCTGCGGATATGACCGATTTATCATTTATAGTAATTTCATATTTGACATTTTCCGAAATATTTCCGTTGATAGATACTGAATGTTCAGCGGTTAATTCGGGGATATTATCATATCTAATCACTGGTTTATCATTGTCGGAATAAGTTACTCCAGAAACCGTAGCTATATTTCCGGTATGATCTTTTGCTTGTAAAGTGAGATCATTATTGGCATTTCCATTTAAAATAACGTCGGCAAATTGGAATGTTCCTAGTGCAACATTACTACTAGTTTCAGTAACTGCAGTTCCGGCATCATTTGTTTCAACTGCACCACTTCCCTCAGTACTCTCTACCGCACTTTCTGCCAACACCGTAGAGATTCCACTTAAAGCTCCATTAACCAATAAACTGACTTCCGTTCCCACTTCGCTTGTTCCCGATAAATCTATTCTGCTTCCTTGTACCAATTCTGGAATCGTTGCCTGAATCACTGGTGGAATAATATCTATCGGCAAGGTATTGAAAGTATAATAATTGCCGCTATTATCATCTTTAACTTCGTTGCTTTGAACACTATATACATAACTACTATTGGCAGCTAAAGAACTGATGGTGAGTTGATGATTGGTTATAGATTGAGCATCGCCTTGTTTCTGTAGATTCTCTTTAGATGGCCCATAACTTACAAAACTATCTGCTGGTTGATCAGTCTCCCAAGAAATGACTGCGCTCTTATCAGTAATACTATCTGCGCGAATATTACGAATTTCTAAAGCGCTAACTACCGGCAGATTGAGGAAGAGAGCTAGTACTAATAACATCAATACTTTGTGCATCACTTCTTTTTGATTCCTGGTTATCATTCTCTATCGTATCTCTGGTTTAGGTGCATATTGACTATTTTCTTCTAGAGCTAATTGAAATGGATAAACTTCTTCCTCATTAGTAGCATCAGTAGTAATCACGTGGAAAGTAATCTGTTGGGCATTCTTTAACTGCGCCCAAGGAACATTCCAAACTCCTGTATATCCTCCCACAAAAGTTTCTTCATTGAATAGATTAATTTCCACTTTGTAAGCGAAATCCGCTTTAGCTAGGAAAGACAAACGATCTTCTTCCGTAACATTGGCACTTAAAATGGGAGTACTTAAAGCTGTATCTTCATGCATGATTTCTCCCAATTCATTTTTGTTGATGGAAGTTATTTTAATCATGGCCATTTCATTCTGGCTCAATTTAGTTCCAAATCCTACATCCTGTGGACCTTTGAAATTATGTTTCAATAATCTTATTTTATTGGTGGGAAACTCAAACAAAGGAATCATATTCAATTCATTTTCTTTTCCATTGGAGGTAACCACTCTAATCCAATTTTCTTGATAACCATTTTTAACTCCTCTTAATATTCCACCAACACAATAAGGATAATTGGTAGTTAATCCAGAGATATCCCCTCTATGAGCAAACCCATATTCGGTTTCTCCAATATCACATTTGAAACGTAGACAACTGAAAGTAATATTGACTCCATCTAAAGGTTCACGGAAACTCACACCGGTTTCATTATTTTCCACTTGTTCATACGTGTACACAGTCATGGGAACAGTTCTTCGAGCACAATATTTATCATCGGTAGCAGTTTGTACAAAGTAAGATGGACGTGCGCTTGCCTGTCCTCGATTTGGCATATTTCTTAATAGATGAACGGTCATACCAGTAGTGAATACATATCCGGTAGAATCATCTCTCACATGCACCAATACGGGATACACAACATCATAGGTGAATTTCCAATTTTGGATACATAAGAATTTCAAATATTGACTTCCTCCCAGTTGAGAACTTTTCATTTTCGATCCAGAGATAGGGGTTACATCAAAATAGAAAGGATAATTTTGATCGTATTGGAAATTCACACTAACTTTAGGATTTTGATACTCTTCGCCGATATCCCAAATGTAATGATTTTGATAATATGTAAGTTCTTCGGGAAATTGAACGTATTCAGTTCCTTTAATTTTTAATTGTGGTATGTTAATGTGCAATAAATCTTTCATAGTTTCTTTTGCTTTAGCTACATCCCATTGTTTTTCGCTGCAACTCATTTCAAATCCAGCTACAGGTAGATCGGGATGTTCTAAAGCAATCAAATCCTGAGTAGTACTTTCCAGTTGGAGAGTTTCCATTTCTTTTTCCACTACTCGTACTGCCATGTCATACACGGATTTTAGTTTTACGGGAGATTCATAAGTGTGATCAATCAATTCAGTGATAACATCTCCTTCTTTGTTGCGAATTTCTACATCCCAATGAGCATTAAATTGTACTTTTGTACCTTGAATTATGGTATCTGCCGTAACACTGGTTTTTTCAATAAAATCATAACTTTCTTGGAAGGCTTGAGTGCCAAAGAGGCAAGAAGGTAGATTTGCTTGCATGTAATTATCAAGGTCCATCTTGATTTGATTCATAGAAGGAATTTTAGTGTTTTGGCCATAAGCCCAGTATGGGATAACGTTCATGGGAGAAATTCGTAAATGTTGATTGGCATCTGCGGCGATACTGTCCGGAACGTAAATATACCCTGATTGTAAACCAATTTGTAACAAAGCATCGTTTCCAATTTTATCCATACAGCTGGTGATGAAACTTTCTACTTTCCCTTTTTCAGTGGGAATTATTTCTCCGGGTTTGAATTTAATGACTTCCGTTCGCAAAGCGATAATCAAACTTACGGCCAGAAGAATAATTATTCCAATGATTATAAAAATGGTAACTTGGCCTTTTTTGTTCAGTGATTTTCTATTAGAAATAGGAGCGGAATTATTAGAAATACTTCTATTTACATCTACTCCAAACCTCTTTTGGTACATCGGTTTAAGTATAGTCTGATGGTATATAAAGGTTGTGTTAGGGCTAGGTTGAAGTAGCGTCTTAAAAAAGAGTTAATTAGTATATTTTAATAATCAGAAATTTTGGTAATAAAATAATTATTTACCCAATGTAATGTGTTTCGTTATCTTTTCCTTTAGCTCCTGCTTGCATTCCACCCATTTCCATGGACCATTCTTTTGTTTTCTTGGCTAATTCCTGCTCAACTTCCACAATTTCCTTGCTCATTTTCTTAAAGTTTAATCCTAATTTGAATTTGTGTTCCAAAATATGAAGTACTTCTTTCGCTCCCTTAACTCCTAAGTACATGGGATGACCAAACGTTTCTGCCAATAAAGCAATCCCTTTCAGATTTCTTTTTATACCTAGCCCTAACAAGATTCCTGAAACTCCTACAATTGGTCCAACAATTCCGAAAATTTCTTTTTCAGTGATCATACCTTTTTGAATGTACTGTTTGAAAAGTTGGTCATCATTGCCGGTGCAATACACTTTTGGCTTGTCGGGAATGTGTTGTAATCCAATTCCTCCAGTAGTAATCATCTCAGTGCATTTGAAATGTTTCACTAACTTCAGCACTTCTTCGCAAAAAGTATAACAACTTTCTTCATCAATTGGTTGGATGTCTCCAGATAGAATTAGGAGGTCTTGTCTCTTTTTATCATTGAATTGTTTGTAATATATTTCCAGTTTGGGCATTTCTACCAAATTTTTTTCATTGACAAAAACCATGTGGGGAAATTTATGGGAGAAAAAAGAATATAATTTAACTGCTTTCAATTCTTCTACTAGGAAATCAACGGCGATCTTACCCACATTACCTATTCCTGGCAATCCTTCAATGAAGATGGGATTATGTAATTGAGGAATAGATTTAGTCTCTTGAATAATTTCCCAGTCGGAAGCCATGGGTTGAAGAAATGCCTTGGGTTTAAATAGTTTTGGATGGGATGTACATATTAAGTCTACTGCCAAAGTGATTGTCCAACCAAGAGGTTTAGGACGTTAATATTTTCTTTAGAATAAGTTCATATGCGAAAATGTTAAAATCAAAATGTAATAAACATCCAATTCACCTAAACATTTTCGCCGTCCTAAACGGCCAGGCAAGCACTCTTCTCTTCAGGACTTAATACGTACGATGGGAGGGGTTTGAATTTATTCTAATGGTCTAGAAAAATGGAAGAATCCTAACATTTCCAACTCTTTACCGGTTGTTTCCCAATCTATTTCATCGGTTCTTTTTACTAAAGTTTCAATTACTCTTTCCAGTTCAGTAATAGTATTATGACCGGGATCATAACTTTTACCAAGAGAATAAAGATGTCTTCGATCAAAGTATACATCTGCTATAAGACTATGTCCTGGAGAAACTGTGGCAAAATATCTGGCTCTTTTAGAACTATCCGGATAATATACTTCTTTAATAAACAGTACTTTTCCGCTAAACAGACTAGAAGTATTTGTAATAATTAATTTTGCATTGGGAAAGTCCTTTCGGGCTTCCTCTAATAAACGATCTTCAACATACATATTCACCGCGAAAAATACCTAAATATTTAAATATGTCTATTCATTTTCACTATCAAGTAAAAACTGTTTACTGATTCTTGTTATTTACATGAAATAAATGATGTATCCCGCACCAACCAGCGAAACTTTCAATCAATGCAATCCAACCCACAATAAGGATAATCCAATTCAGCCATGTGGTTTGGAAAGATGGTGCCAGTGGACTTATCCACCACATACCTAATACGAAACGAAATATTCTATCCAATTTACCTAAATTTTGCTGCATACTTCCACCTCTTTTGTGGAAGAATATTTGGTAAGGATATAAATTTGTTGGAGAAAAATGATTGAGGTAATATTAAGTTACCCATTCAGTTTTTCTAACTGTTTTAACAACTCTGAATAAATCAGTTTCTTTTTTTGAGAAGTAACTTGAAATAAAATTTTTGAAACCATGGTAGATGAAACAGTAAAAATATAATTTACTTTAATCACACTTTCTTTAATTGCTCCTTCTTTCTTAGTTAAAGGAATCCCTTGCATATTAAGATTACTAGTAATTCCGGCAACAACTACATTATCATAATCCTCAAATAATACTACTGCCGGACGAATTTTAACTTCATTGGTGTCAGTAAATTGGATTTGGGTAAGGACAACATCTCCAGAATTAAGCATTATTCCAAGCCTCGTCTTCTTTATTGTTCCACAACTCTTTCATTTTTTGTTGTTGAATTTTGTGCAAAAATTCGTCATACTGATTTTTTATCTTGTGTTTTTTGAAAATGTCAACAGCTTTAGCGATGATTTCATTGTAAGTTTGGCGGGGATGATCTTTAATTTGATTTAAAGCTCTAAGTACTATTTTATCAACTTGGATAGTGGTGGTTTCTGCCATTATATGTCTTTAGTTATAAATGATTATAATTAGTTATAATTGTTTATATTTAAATACTTTTTGGAAGTTTTGGTGTTATTTCAGATATGGGCAGTTATAGAAAAATATGCGGAGGACGTGGTTCGAACACGCGTAGGCACTAAGCCACTAGCCCCTCAAGCTAGCCCATTTGACCGCTCTGGCACCCCCGCATAAACTTAAGAAAATCAACTTCAATTTAAAAATTTTTAGGCATTAATTTCAGAAGCGGGAAGTGATATATTCAAAATTAGACTGATCGTCTTCTGGCGGCAGATATTGGTCTATCTTTATAACTCCTTTATTATCCACGGCAACACAAGTACAATCGTGTCCCCAAGCAGATCCTGGTTGTCTATCAATAAATCCGCACCAATATCCTTGTGGATTTACAGAAATTACTTCTTCTCCTCCACTAAATATTGTTGGACCAGTTACTAATTCTTTAGATAAAAAAACCAGACATCCGGTAGAATATTCTCTAACGACTGTTTCCAATTTTTTATTGCATTATCTCTAGAAATCATTATTTGTCAAATAATATCATAATATAAAAAGGTAACGGGAAATTGATAAGATTCTACTAAAATATGCTTTTTCCGCCAATGTTTCAATAAATAAAATCATGATGATCGTAATCTAATAATCGTACTACTTTTCTACTTTTATCAATTTCGTAGGTTAAAACAAAACAAGAATCAATATGTACTCTACGTGCTCCATGTAAATCTCCTCGTAGAGGCTTGAAGTGATAAGGGTTTTCTAATATTTGCTGGACTTTTTTGTGAATTATTTGCAGTTGTTTTTTATTTTTCTTGCTTAATTTAATAAATTTGCGATCCAGTTCTTCATAAATTTCTAAAGAATACATCTATTCTAACCCATATTTTGCTGCAAATTCTTTAATTACTAAGAATTTTCCCTGACGTATTTTATCTAATTTTTCTAAATATTCTTTTTTTACTTTGGGGTCGCTTTCAGTTTGGGCTCGCATAAACAATTCCACTTGTTTACTCATGCTTACTCCCATTTCATTGCAAAAGCTCGAAAAGTGAGCATAAACCTCTTCATTTATACTAAATGTTTTTATTGCCATATTAATTAACTTTAATTAAGATTATATAAACATTTTGGTGAAATTATTAAGATTGGGCAACTTTCCATAATATCTCAAAAAAAGTCATATGTCCTTTAACCGCTTCTTTACTCTTAACTAAAAATCCAAAAGGTACTTCAGTCCAAACTACAGTGGCCACAATATTTTTACCTATCAATATAGTAGAAGGAAATTCATATTGTTTAGGGAGGAAGTGCATTTGGCATTTTTTGAATTTTTGGGATCTTTTTATCTCTCTTACTCGTTCGCTAAAAATAATTTTCATATTTATGCCTAATTTGGCTCTTCGTTCATTCCAATCTTTCTGATATGCTGGAAACATATCCGTAAACCGACTCTCTGCACCATAAACATAGAATTCTTTGCCGTCTTTGAGAAATTCTTCATATAATGATTTTATGCCTTTCTTGCCTTTGAACAAAGTAGCATCTTCCTTCACTTTGCTGGCTTTGTATAACTCATTTAATTGAGGAAGGAATGATTTTATTTTATCTTGTTTTTCTTGTAGAATTTCTCCTAATCTTTCCGGTGCGATAGGCTCAAAAACTTTACGATTAGCGGTAATTACATGGGTAACTAGTCCTTTAGTTATTAGACGTTCTAAAGCATCGTACACATTAGTGCGGTTGATCTCGGCTTTCTTGGTTATTTCCCCGGCGAGGGCAGAACCTAATTCTAATAAAGCAAGGTAAACCTTGGCTTCGGTTGTACTTAATCCGGCTTCTTGGAGAATGGCGATATCCATTTTATTTGTAATATAATGAGATTATTTATAATTGTTGCTGTTAAAACGACAACAAAAGTTAATATAGTACTTTGTTATTTTAATGTCAAATTTAACGTGGTTCTTGGTGTTTGGAGATAAAAATGACTAGATTAATAGAATTATACGATGTGGGCAGATGTACACACAAACCCGTAAAAGGAATGTACGAATTTATTGTAGATCGTGCTGATAAGTTTGTTAGTGATCCAGTTCTAGCTAAAGAATTGCAAAATCATGCTGTCAATAGAGAAAAACAGGGATATAGTATCCCTCAAGAAGCATTTTCAGAAATGTGCCGCATCTGGGTTACTGCATATCGCTCTGGAGATTTTCCTATTGATGTTGCTGATCTAACTTTCCCCGATACCGTTACAAGATTTCAATACTTAAAAAAATGGAACCAACGCCAGATTGGAATTCTTACCTCCGGATCAAAGGAATTTACCGAGATTTTATACGGTCTCAAAGTTGAAAGTGATAAAAAGCTTAGCGATTTTGTTGATGAATACTTTTTAGGAGAAGAAATAGGGGATAAAGACCGTCCAGAAACTTTTGCTAGACTATGGGACAAAACTGAAGGGAGGATATCTGCAATTTATGATGATAAAATTAGTGTTTGCGAAGCTGCAGTGCAAGGACTGGGTAGAGAGTTAGGTAGGCGATGGACTCAAAGTACTTCACTTAAAGATTGTGTGTGGATTTGGTTGGTAGATCGCAAAAACGAGTATGCTACTGCTGATGGAGAATTGAGAGAGCGTGTTCAAAAACTATTGCAGGATCCAAGAGTCCACAGAGTCAATAATTTTGACCAAGTTACTGATTTTGAAATTGGTGGAGATGAATAAATTTGTGAATTGAAAACTTAACATGAAATGGAAAAAAGAAGTACAACGAGAGAACGATTTCCTTAAGAATTATCTGTTCTACGAAAGTTTCGTAGATAATTTCTTGAAGAAGTGGAACTTTCCTCATCCAGAATATTTAACCGTGAGAAAAGGTCAGAGTTATACTCATCACTTCAATACGGAATCATACTCTGCTTTGGCACAATTTGTCTTTGAGCAAAGTCAGAAAGATCCAGAATTTATCAATATCTTGGTTGAAGATGGAAAGAAGCATTTTGATAACTTAATTAACTTCGCAGAAAATCTTCCACCTCTAAAAAATAAAACGGACTCTCAGATTATGGAATTAATCAAAGAATACTTCCATTTATACAAAGAGCCTTATCCCTACTTTCTGCTAACGGTGGATGCCGAGCTCTTTGAGAAACAAAATACTGAAGAAGCAAAAGCCATCGTAGAAAAATTAGGAAGACTAAGACTTTATGGCAGATCCTCATTTAACAAAACACATGAATTGGCAGCCCCCCTCTTTGAAGAGATTGCTAGCAGACCAGCACTATCAATCACGGAATTGAAGTTTTTCACTCCCCAAGAAATTATCTCTTTGTTGGAGAATAAAGAAAGAATTAAAAGAACGATTCAAGAACGTGATAATTGTTTTTTAGTGTATGATGGAAATAAATTTGAGCTTCATGAAAATGCTTCTTTAATTATTCATGATCCAGAAGGTTTTAATGGTGAGATTAAAGGCCAAACCACTTTTCCCGGAATTTATCAAGGCAAAGTAAAAATTATCAAAGTAGTCAATGATCTTCAAAAAATAAATGGGGGAGAAGTATTGGTTCTTCAAATGACTACTACTGATCTCATCGGAATTAATTTACAAAAAGCGGGAGCTATTGTAACAGATGAGGGCGGTATCACTTGTCATGCTGCAATTCTATCTAGAGAATGGAAAATTCCTTGTGTTATAGGAACAAAAATCGCAACTAAAATCTTGAAAGATGACGATTTGGTAGAAGTGGATGCAAATATCGGCGTGGTTAAGAAATTGTAAATTTAATCATCCCTTCCTAAAAATCTCAATAACATTCTTAACTTCCTCATCTATCCCTTTAATCAATGGATACTTCTTCACTTCTTCTTCATTAACCCAAGCATGATGAGTGAAAGATCCTTCTTCCAATTTAACTTCCCCCTGCTTATATTTAGCAGCAAATTTTACCAAAATCACTGGTATCTCATCCGGTCTTACGAAAGCAACACTATTGAGATAATGCAATCCTGATTCAATTTCTAACCCTGTTTCTTCAAATACTTCTCTCTTCAGCAGTTCTTCAACTGCATTTTCATAATCTAAAACTTCGCCGTTAATACGGGTGGGATTGTTTAGATCTAGATCTTTCCATTCTAATTTTCCGCCGGGAACAGCATATTTCCCTGGATGAACTTTTTCCCTCTCACTTCTTTGTAAGATTAAACAACGTCCATCCGCTTCTCGATATACTACGACGTTAGCTACAAAATAGAATAACTTCTCTTTCTTGGCATTATCTAATCCTATCTTTTTTGCGGGCATTTTACTTCAAAACTACTTTACATTCGCCGGAAATACATTTCAATTGTCCTTGTCCGCAATCTAAAGTTTCAGGAGTACATTCTAATGTGCATAAGACTCCTCGACAATCCGGTGCATTCTGTTTATTTACTGCATCGTTAGGATGGCAGCAAGCAGAAGGGGCACAATCTAAATCAGCTGTGCAAGCTTTTTCGGTAGGTGTGCAAGATGTGATTAAAATCAATAACAAAATTATGCTTAATTTTTTTATCATTTTTAGGCTCCCTCTTTTTCAAATTTGATGAAATTACTCCAAATTAAATTAAGTAATAAAATGGAGATAGTAGCATAAGTTTTGAATAAACTGAAACATTGTGTGCCCCACGATGAAAAAAGAGTGTATACTGTCCAGCTTAAGCTCAGAAAAAAGCCAAACACCCAAACTAAATTATATGTATATTTTTCCATTTTAAATTATTTTAAAAATGCTCAAGAGTAAGAGTATGAAAAAAATAATCATAATCCCCATAAAAATGTATGTAACCGTGTCCTTAGTTTTTTTCTTCATCTTTTTCACCTCATATAAATTCTTCTTTGAATTCTAATCTATCGTTAATTTCGCCACGTAAATTTTGAGTCATCATCTCTTTAACATTTTTGGGATAATTAGCTAACAACCAAGCTAACTTAACATGAGCTGTTTCAGTTAACATGTCTTCCCCAAATATAACTCCTATTTCAGTTAATCTGCGGCAGTTAGTATAAATGTAAGGATGAACCCTTCCAAAAATACATTGTGAAGTTAGAACAACTACTCCCCCTTGCTTGATAAATTGCTGCAGAGCTTTGTAATTAAGTGAATTTTCTTCAATATTTACTGGTGCTTGACCGATACCAGTTCCTTCTAAAATTAATCCTTTATATTTTTCAGTGGTAAGAGCTTTAAACAAAGTAGGGGACATATTGGGATACGTTCTAATCACGGCTATTTTTTCTTCCATCTTTTCCTTTATTACTAACTTTTCTTTAACTTCACTTTTTTTAACATAATTCTTCAAGAAATTTATTTTTTTATTTTTATAATCTATTTCAGCAATAAGAGTATCATTTACTGCTTTGAAAGCATCCCTTCTGGAAGTATGTAATTTTCTAGTTTTAGTTGCTGGAAAGATTCCACAAGTATTATCATTAGAGGATGTGTGCATACAAATTGCTACCCCGGCAAAATCAGTCTTGGCAATAAATTCTGTGGCACAGATTAAGTTCATGGCCGCATCAGTACTACCTCTATCTGATGAGCGCTGAGATCCGACTATTAGAACAGGTATAGGCAAGTTTTCTAGCATGAAAGATAGGGCAGCTGCGGTTATAGCCAAAGTATCCGTACCATGCCCAATAATAATTCCTTTAACTCCTTCAGCAACTTCTTTTTGAATAGCTTTAGCTAATTTTTGAAAATGACTGAAACGCACATCTTCAGACATGATATTAGAAACATGATTAGATTTAATATTGGCCATTTCTTTAACTTCGGGAAATTTCTGCAGGAAATCTTCCACGGTAAAGCTGGCATAAACTCCGCCGGTAGTATAGTCCACTTTGGAAGCAATAGTTCCGCCGGTATGAATAATAGTAATGGTTGGCAGATTTTTGTTAATGATTATTTTTTCAGTTGGTTTATTTTTTTCTTCTTTTTTAGTTTGAACTAGGGTAACTTTAACTTCTTTTTTATTAAAACCAACATTATATCCAGAACTCAATTTTATGATAATAGAATCGGCATCGGGGCTGGGCATGAGAATTCCTTCTACTTTTTCATTTTTATGGGTTATTGTGATTAAATCACCTGGATTGGGCATAGTTTTACAGAATTCGCTAAGATTTATATAAGTTTTGTTGCAAACTGGCTTCTATCCAGGCTTTTCCTGAATTTAATATTCCGGTGATATCTTTTAATTTTGGAAATAGATTTCTAGTTTCACAATATACCTGGTGAGGATGACTGAATATTCCTTCT
>Ga0209541_10001414_pt1 | contig 47824 bp, 41 predicted proteins | sample RifCSPlowO2_01_FD_184027 | JGI IMG/M metagenome (GOLD analysis project Ga0209541, IMG submission 184027) | Groundwater microbial communities from Rifle, Colorado - Rifle CSP2_plank lowO2_0.1 (SPAdes) (version 2) | ecosystem: Environmental > Aquatic > Deep subsurface > Groundwater | place...
TCTTCATCACCCGGCCAATCTAGCTGTGGAATTTCCGTTCCCCCTCCACCACCACCGCCTCCTCCTCCACCGCCTCCGGAAACCTCTTCGGCCGAACCCTGCGATCCAAACCTAGTCAATCTTGGTTATGGCATCATATGCGACTTCGCGCCTTCAACTGTAGCTCCCGGCGGCACAGTTGAAATTAACGGTATTATGCTTTCATCAACCGTTAAAATAGCTCCCAGGGATCAGGAAGAAGCGGTAACGCCGGTTTATCTGCTCGGAACCGTTAATAATGCTGGCACTTTGGTTACCGTTATAATTCCTGCCGATACCATACCTGGAAGTTATGATTTAAGCATTGATGTAGCCACCGGAGAAGCCGCCTCATCTGTTCCTTTAACGGTTGCCGGAGCCCTACCCAATGACGACAATGACGACGATAATGACGATTATGAGGAACCTCCGCCATTCAATCCTCCTTACGCCCCCCAACCCCCTCCCCCCGCCGCCGACTTCGAAGAATTATTCAAGTCAATTTTTAATTATTCCCTTATTGCAGTCGGCATCGCCGTCTTCATAATGATTCTCTGGGGAGGGTTCCTGTGGCTTACTTCGGCCGCCAATCCGGGGAATATTGCTACGGCCAAAAGATATATTACCAACGCCATTCTGGGAGCAATCCTGCTTCTTTCGGCTTATGTCATTCTATACACCATCAATCCGGAGTTAGTGGGAGGAGAGTTTATGCTGGAGAGGTTGAAGGAGCCTAAACCGACCACCAGCTCTACCGGTATATCGCGCCTTATTGCCACAGATGAAGCCGGCGCCGCTTCGGCCATAACCGCAGGATGTGGAATTGCCGTTGAGCTGTCAGACTTGACTGCCGTAGCCTGTCCGGCCGAGATTGCTGAAACACTGGGTTTGTCGGAAGATCTAGTTTTTCAAGTTGAAGATGACAACGCCAATCAGCAGATAGGAGCAACAACTATAATCAACAGCGGCAACCGGGGACAAGGCAGAAAAATAGTTGTATTAGACACGGGCTACAACTATAACCATCCGGAATTGAGCTCAAGTTATGAAGGCGGATATGATTTTGTAAATAAAGATGGTGATCCCATGGATGACGGCGAAGCAGCCCATGGAAGCCATGTTGCCGGCATAATAACCGCTGATGGCATAGATCCAAAAGCTAAAGGAATAGCGCCTGAAACCAAAATTATATCAGGTAAAATTGTAAGTAGGTCTGGCAAATCCAATTGGAGCGATATAATTGACGCTCTTCAATGGGCAGTGAATGGACCGGATAGGATATATGGCACAAACGATGACTTTAAGGCCGACGCTATTAATTTAAGCATAGGCGGAGGAGCATATTCTAATATTTGCAATAATAATCCCGATGAATATACCAGAAAACTTGTTAATGCAATTAAGTATGCCAGAGATAACGGTATTGTTGTCGTTGTTGCTGCGGGCAATAATCAATCCGGAGTGTCGTTGCCCGGTTGTATTGACGAAGCATTTACCGTCGGCGCCGTAGATGGGTCGGATAGAGTAGCCCCTTTTTCCAATAAAGGCGCCGGGGTTGATATGGTGGCTCCGGGAGTGGGCATATATTCATCTATGTTAAGTTCGGCTTATGGAACTAAAAAGGGAACCAGCCAAGCAACACCGATAGTAAGCGGACTGATTGCTTTGATAAAAAATATCCATCCAACATATACCGTTGACCAAGTGGAGCAGGCTATAATTTCCACGGCCAGAGACCTGGGAGCGCCCGGAAAAGACACATCTTACGGCTGGGGACGGGTAACCGCTGATGCGGCAGGCACCGGAGTCCCACCGCCGCCTCCCCCGCCGGGACCGGGCGGAAGCGGAAGAATTACTTTGTCGCCGACTTCTTGCACAAAAACCGTCATAACTAGCAACCCCGATTGCGATACAATAATAAATTATACCGTTACCGGATTAACCGGCGGAACGTCAATCATACTTGAAAAAGATGGTTTTATTCTTCAAACAATTCCCTGTAATTCTTCCTGTGGCGGTTCGGTAACAGATCCTAATCCTGCCACCGGAACGCATAAATATACTTTAACCTTACCAAGCGGCGCTTTAATTACTGAAGCCACCTCATATATTTATACAAAGGGTACAATAACTTCTAATTTTAATTCTTGCGCTAAATCTTCCCTTCCCGCTAACCCCAATTGCGATATTACCTTAAATATTAACGCCCCCGGTGTTTATCCCGGTTCTATTGTAGTAACAAGAGATGGGGTAAATTGGCGGATTGCCAGATGTGCCAATCCTGCCTGCACATCCACACTAACTGATCCGAACCCGGCCCTAGGCATTCATACTTATGCTATTTTTGATGGTGTCAGTAAATCACGCCTAGCTAGAGTAACGGTTAATATAACTGCTGGAAATATTGGCTTTCCGCCGGATACGGTTATTCTGTGCACTGGTTTAAATTTTACTGGTAACTGCTTAACGATTGGCGGTTATCAAATGCCGTCAAGTCAACCAATTCATTTCATTCCAGATTTGACTAATTCTTCAATCGGTAACGATACCGCGGTTTCGATGAAAAGTAATATCGGCCGTGTTTACTTATGCCGTGACATAAACTACAGCGGTTTATGCGAAGGATTTGGGGCAGGCGACTATCCGGATTTAAGCACTCACCCCATAGGCATTAATACCGCTTCTTCGATACTGGAATCAAGTAGACTAGATCGATCATATATATGCTCCGAAACAAACCTAAACGGAACATGTGAATATCTTAATTTTCCAACTGATGATCCAGATCTAACAGATAATATTATAGGTAATGATAACGTATCTTCTATGTTAGTAGACGGGCGTAATCCCAGATTATGTATAGATATTAATTATGGCGGTACTTGTTATAGTTTCCCCGAAGGTTATTATTCTAACTTGGGCAATCTTCCCATCGGCGATAATCAAACCTCTTCAATTAAATGGTAAGGGCTTTCATAGACTCATACCATAAAATATTGTTGTAAAAATATAAAAATCTGATAAAATACAGGGATGAGTTTAGGCGTAAATCAACTAAAACAAAAAACTTTCTTTATCTACGAGGGCCAGCCTTATGTGGTTTTAGAAACCCATCATTTAAAAATGCAGCAACGGCGGCCGACGGTACAGGTCAAAATGCGGAATTTAATAAATGGTAAAATACTAGAGAGGAACTTTGCCCAGTCGGATGTATTCGAAGAAGCCGATGTCGAGCGTCAAAAAGTTAAATACTTATATAACCATCGTGATCAATACTGGTTTTGCCAAGAGAATCATCCCTCCCAACGTTTTGAGATTAAAAAAGAAATGCTTGGAGATTTAACTAAATTTTTAAAATCTAATACAATCCTGGATGCTATTCTATTCAAAGGAAAGATTATAAGCGTTGAGTTGCCGATTAAAATGGATTTTAAAGTCATTGAAGCTCCTCCAGCAGTCAAGGGCGACACTGCCCAAGGCGGAGTCAAACAAGTTAAAATAGAAACTGGCGCCACCATCAATACTCCTCTCTTCATCAACCAAGGCGACAATATCCGCATTAACACCGAAACCGGAGAATATGTTGAACGGGCAGATAAAGGTTAATCAAAATTACACCTATTTTTAAGCGCAGAAAAATCTTCTTGGCTAAGGGCCGGGTTTTTAATATCTTGCTTTTCCATCAGGTAATACATTGTTGACTTGGGGTTTTCAACATGCTCAATACCTAGAGCGTGACCGAATTCATGGGCGAAAACAAGCCGAAGCTCGCCAATTCCGTCAAATTGATAAATATTAATCGTATTGCCTTGATATTCGCCTTGATCAAATTCCCGCGCCTCGCCAAAAAGCTGGTTATGGACATCAACATTTATGTTTAATTTTTGACCTAAAGTATTGATAGTGTCGCCCAAAGAATTAAGTTCTGATGCTCGGTTATTTAAAACAGCTCTCTGCCTGTTTAAATCTGCCTTTTCTAACTCTAACCTTTTCTTTTCTTCTTCAAGCTCCCGAGCTTCTTTTGGCGTAGCTCCGCCTCTGTTGTTTATTTCGGCGACACGGCTATTGTAAAAATTTAATTCGGCTTCAAATTCAATCGCTTGAGTATTGTAATCATTCAAAAGTTGTTCATGATTAGCGGCTAACTTTTTATAATTAGCAGCGATAGAATCATATTCAGCTCGCGAACCTTCTATCTCCTGTTTTGATTGCCCGGCTTCTATGGTTTTGGCTTGGCGCTCATCAAAAACAAGATTAATTTTAAATTTGGATGCCGGTTTATATTCAAATAAATTACTGCTATTTTTTTTCTCCCATATGGCCTCAGATTCTTGGATAGTTTTTAAAAATTTCTCTTTGGTAATCCCGAAACGGATGTCAAAGTTGCCAATATCATAAAATACCGTCCTTTTACAGGGCGCAAATTCATTCTGATAAACAAAGAACCCGGTCAAGGTAATTAATAAAATAAATAATACCGTTGCTATTCTATTTACCATGTTGATGGCCATAAGTCCCGTGGCTTTAGTTCATTCAACTATTTCCTTATAAATAATAATATCGGCAATGGAGCAATTGTCCAAAAGAAAAGAGCAGTTGAGGTGGCAATGTAGTTATAAAAACCGAAAGACCATTCTAGCGCCAATGGCCGAGGAAACATATTAAACATTATGCTACCAATAAATCCTAACTGCAGAACACTCAATATCATGATTCCAAACAAAGAATACTCACTTGAAGATAATTTTTTTCTTATAAAAGAAAAATTAAAAACAAAAAATACTATCGCATAAGAAGCTAAAAATGCGCCTATACGAAGCCAGTACTCTTCAACTGAGCCACCGATAATTTTATCAACCTCTTTGAAATATGGAAATATACGATCAATAACAAAGGCGACATAAATACTTAATAATGATATTACCGCCCTCGTTCTTCCGATACTCAAACTAAAAAGAGATATGGCAACTGTAGCTAAGATACCGAATAGCCATCCTGGTCCAAAATTAGAGATAGAAGAAATAGCAGACAGATTATCAAAATTTGGCAAAAAAGACCTTATAATGTCTAATAATTTAATCATTGTTTACATTATACCATGCTTACCATATATCTTAACTTCCGGTTCAAGTGTAACTCCAAATTTAGTTTTTACCGATTTCTGGATTTTATTGGCTAACCGAAGAATGTCTTTTGCCTTAGCCTTTTTATAGCTGACCAAAACAAGGGCATGTTTTTCTGATACGCCCACATTTCTAAACTGTTTACCTTTCCACCAGGCCATTTCTATTAACTGTCCGGCAGAAAGCTTAACTAACCCATTTCCTAAATCCCTACCCTTAATATCCGGCCGATTAGAAATTAGAAATTGGAAATTGGAAATTGTGATAACCGGATTTTTGAAAAATGAGCCGGCCGTGCCGATAGAAGCTGTGGGATAATCTAGCTTTGATTTTCGTATTTTTATAACCGCTTTTCTGATTTCATTTAGAGTAATCTTTGATATTGTATCCAAAGCACGATCGTAATGTGAATACAAATTGAAATTTTTGGTTAAATCGGGGTATTTGATATTCGGAAAAAAAATCGTAGATAATTTTAAAATGACTCCGAAAATAATATAGTTCTTGCCTGCCGATTTTTGAAAAATGCTTGTACGATAAGCAAACAGACATTCTTTGTTTGACAGTTTTTTAATTTCTCCTGATTTTATATCAAAAACATCGACTGATTCCAAAACATCTTTCAACTCTGCTCCGTAGGCGCCAATATTCTGATACACCGCTCCGCCGACAGTTCCCGGAATTAAAGAAAGATTTTCTATTCCGCCTAAATTTTTAGATACTGCCATGGCAACCACTTTATCCCATTTTTCCCCAGCTCCAGCATAAACAATATTGTCTTGAAAAATTATCCCCTTAATGCTCATCTTGAGAACAAGGCCCTTAATGCCTTTATCCGGCAGTAAAACATTGCTTCCCCTGCCCAAAATAAAAATTTTTAATTTATGCTTCTTGGCAAAATTTATCACCTCCCCTAACTCCTCTTTTCTTTTTATTTCAGCAAAAAATTCGGCCTTTCCGCCAATATGAAAAGTAGTATATTGAGCTAGCGATATATTTTTTTGAATCATTTATAATAAACCCTTCCGTCTATACGCAAGTCTATGTATTCCGGTTTAAACTCTTTTTCTTTTTGATCGAGCAAAATTTTGAGTATCACAACCTGGCCAAGAATATCAGATGAATTATTAAATAACAGTTTATATCCAACAAAAGTATAAATTGTAAAATCCCCTATTTCTCCTTCCGGTATTTCTACTTTTCTTATTTTTATGCCGATGGTATTTAAACCATCAATGGTTTTTTTTATCGGTTCGAGAATATTTTTATCTATCGTGACGATTTGTTCTTCTGACTTTCTCAAATCGTCAATGCTTAAAAGAATAGATCCGGAAGACCGCAAAGCTTGTCCCCAAAGTACTCCCGAATCATCAAAATAACGGCATTCCGAAATAAAACACCAAGTTCCAAAAGGAGTTCTTTCTTTTATACTAACTACTAATTTATGGGGAAACGTGATGGATGTATTTACTTCTTTAATGACCGGAAAATCAGATAAAATTTTATTGCGCAATGCTTTGGTATCAAAGAAAAGTATATTTGACTGAGGTTTAACCTCAGTCAAATATATGGTTTCATTTTTAGCCGATTCGATCATGCTATACATCGCCGCCGAATCAACGGTTTCCAGACCATTAATCTCAATATTGGTTATTTTCATCCAAGGTGAGAAAAATAACAGATAAACAACGGAACCCGCCAAAGCTAAAATAATCACCACGGCAACTAATAACCAGAGAAGAAAACGGCGCTGTTTTTTACGCGCCAAAATTCCGCCATAAGAATTGTAACCTGGATATACTCCCGATTTCATTTTATTTCCTTTAAACCATTTAAGTATTTCTGAAGAACTTCCGGAATTTTTATGGTGCCTTCTTTAGTCTGATAATTTTCAATAATGGCTAACGGAAATCTGCTTGAAACGACGGCGGTTCCGTTAAGAGTGTGAACATACTCAATATCACCGTCATTTTGTCTATATCTTACGCCTAATCTTCGAGCCTGATAATCAGTACAATTGGATGTACTTGTAATTTCCCCATAACCACCGTGTCCTGAACCAGTCGAAGGATTTTTCATCGGCATCCAAGCCTCAATATCATATTTTCTATAAGCCGAAGCGCCAAGATCACCCGAAGCCGTATCAATTATTCTATAGGGCAGTTTTAAGCCCTTGACTATTTCTTTTTCTATATCCAATATTTCTTTATGAAGAGACTCGGATTCTTCCGGTTTACAATATATAAACATCTCTAGTTTTGTAAACTGATGAAGGCGGTATAAGCCCTTAGATTCTCGGCCATAAGAACCGGCTTCAGTCCTGAAACAATGCGAAAAAGCGACATATTTTTTAGGTCCTTTTGACAGATCAAGAATTTCGTCGGCATGGTATCCGCCTAAAGTTATTTCGGCTGTTCCTATCAAGCTTAAATCGGAATTTTCTATCGAATATATTTGTGTTTCCTGACCGCGGGGATTAAATCCGATGCCGGATAAAATTGAGTCTTTAGCCAAATCAGGTGTTTCCATAAGAACATAGCCGTGTTTGGTTACCATATCAATACCATAGTTTAACAATGCTTGGTTTAAACGAACTAGGTCATTCTTGGCAAAATAAAATTTATTTCCGGCAACCTTCGCTCCTCGCTCAAAATCAATAAGATCGAGACCGAGCATTAAAGATTCATGATCTTTGGGCCCAAAATCAAATTTCGTAATTTCGCCATATTCTTCAAGAACTTTAAAATTCTCTTCTCCGCCTCGAGGCACATCGGGATGAATCATATTCGGAACTTTTTCGAGAAGTTCTGTGTAATAAACCTCTAATTCTTTCGATTCTTTTTCTGTTTTAGCAATTTTATCTCCCAATATCCGCATTTTATCTATATCTTCCGGTAATGGTTTGGTATTGGATCCTTTATTCCTGATTGCTCTTGATTCTCCTATTTTTTGTACAAAAACACGACGTTTTTCATCCAAACCCAAAAGTTCGTCAACATCAACATTCATTCCCCTATCGGCAATACTTTTTTTAACTTCTTCCTGGTTTTGTCTTATGAATTTTATATCCAACATATTATTTCGACCGCATTAACGGAAAGAAAACCGTTTCACGTACTGGCTTATCCGTAATAAATGCAAAAAATCTTTCTGACATTCCGAATCCCGCCGTTGGCGGCATGCCATATTCAAGAGCTTCCAGAAAATCATCATCCATTCTATGGGCTTCTTTATCCCCCTTCTCTCTTAGTTTAACTTGTTCTTCCAAACGCTTACGCTGATCCATGGGGTCATTAAGTTCTGAAAATCCTTTACCCAGTTCTGTGCCTCCGGCCATAACCTGAAAGCGTTCAACTCTGTTCCGGTCTTTAGGCCATCTTTTTGCAAGGGGTTCAATTTCAACCGGTGGAAGGACCAGAAATCCGGGTTCAATGAGCTGGGATTTGACTTTTTTCTTAAATATCACATCTATTAAGCGGCCCTTACCGATGTGTTTCTTGATATCTATGCCCTCATTTTCAGCATATTTTTTTAAATCTTTTTCGAAAATATCGGTTAAATCCAAGCCGGTATTCTTTTTGAACACCTTGTAATAGTCATAAGTTTTCCATTCACCTGACCAATCAACATTTATTTCCTGATATTTGTGCGACAAACTGCCATTTACAGCCCCGATCGTTTCAAGACACATACTTTTTACCACATCCATCAGCTGTTTGTAGTCAGTATAAGCCCAATACATCTCCATTTGAGTATAATCTTGAAGATGTTCACGGTCTATGCCTTCGTTTCTAAATATTCTTCCTATTTCAAAAACTTTTTCATAGCCGGCAACAATTAATCTCTTTAAATTAAATTCGAGAGAAATACGAAGATACAAATCAATATCCAAAGCATTAAAATGGGTCGTGAATGGTTCGGCATCAGCTCCGCCGGGTATTTTTTCAAGAATCGGCGTTTCAACCTCAAGGCCCCCCCGTTCAGCCAAAAAACTTCTTACCTTCTGCCAAAAAATATTTTTCTTAATGAATAATCCCTTCTCGTTCGGATTCATTATCAGATCCAAATATCTCTTTCTTAATCTCTCTTCCGTATCTTGAAGACCATGCCACTTTTCGGGCAAGGGCAGAAGAGCTTTGGTTAAAAGTTTAAAGTTTAAAGTTTCAAGTGTTTTCTCATCCTTTTTAGTTTTAAATAACGTGCCGGTTATTTCAATAAAATCTCCGATATCTATTAATTCAGAAAACTTGGTAAAATTATCTTTTCCGACAATATCTTCTTTAATAAAACCCTGGAACTTTCCGCTCGCATCTCTTAAATCAAAAAACATCGAGCCGCCATGTTCGCGTTTAGCCATTACTCTTCCTGCCAAAACAAGCCCATTTTTTTCTTGAGCATATTTATCAAAGTTTTCGATTATTTCGCTAATTGTATTTGTTCGTCCCGAAGAAGCCGGATACGGATCCATGCCGGCTTTTCTTAATTCTTCAACTTTTTTTATTTTTGTATTGCGGATTTCTTCTAAGGCCATGACTGAATTATAGCAATTTAGATAACCGACGTAAATATTGTAATTTTCGGGTTGAATCTTATGAACAATTATCAACTACCACGCGTGGAGCGGATGGTTTTGGATCAACTGGTATAAGATAGCAAATTCCCGCCTAAGCGGGAATTTTTTTATTTAACTTCGAGGATTTTATATTCAACTTCCCCCTTCGGAGTTTTTACTTTTAGTTTGTCCCCCTTTTTATGACCCAAAAAGGCGCTTCCGAGAGGCGACTCGTTTGAGATAAATCCTTTAAGAGGATCCGATTCGACGGCGCCAACAATAACAAAGGTTTGAATGCCGTTTTTAGATTCAATTTTAACTTCTGAACCGACATCAACGGTACTTTTACCGGAACTACCCTTAAAAACTTTGGCATTTTCAATTGTTTCCTTTATCTCCTCAATTCTTCCTTCATTAACCGCTTGAGCTTCTTTAGCCGCGTCAAAACCGGCGTTTTCTGATATATCGCCCTCTTCCTTGGCTTCCTTCAGCCTTTTTGCTATTTCCGGCCTTATAACGCTTATTCTTTCCTGATACTCATTCTTTAATTTTTCCAATCCCTCGGGGGTAAAATATTGGTTGTCCATCCCGTTAGAGATAACGCAAGCGCCCACTACCACCACCTGGTAGCAGACACTAAGCCCTATCTTTATTTATTGCTTGATTTTCAAACCCGCTAGGGTTATCTCTAGCGGGATCAATAGTTTATATATTATAGAAAGTTAGATAAGAAGCATAGCATACATCAAATGTAATGTAAAATTTAAAAATCAAGGTTTAAAATGACAATTTAAAATCTTAAAATTTTTAATTTTGAATTGTAATTTTTCATTTTTACTTTTTAATTTTTAATTTCACCGAAGTACCACCTCAATACATTATGCGCCGCCCTAATTGCTAATCCCTGCTGGGTAGTTGCTCCCTCTATTAAAATGGTCATGGTTAAATCGGGATCTTCATAAGGACCGAACATTGTAAACAGCGAATTTACTGTTTTGCCCTTTTGGACTTCCGCCGTTCCCGTTTTTGCCGCAATCTTGACCGGTAAATCTTTGAATACCTGGGCCGTTCCGGAAAGAACCGTTTCTCTCATTGCCGCTTGCATCTCGTTAATAACTTCTCTTGAAAATGGCAATGAGCCGATAATTTCCGATTCTAATTTTTCTATAATATTATCCCCGTCCATAATTGCCTGGGCTACTTTTGGTTTATAAATATTGCCGCCATTGGCTATGGCCGAGATATAACCATTAAGCCAAAGGGGTGTAACCAAAAGATCTCCCTGGCCTATGGATATATTGTAGGTATCGCCTAAATACCAAGGTTCTCCTTTTTCTTTCAATTTCCAATCGGGAGTCGGAACAAAACCATTTATTTCACCCGGCAGATCAATTCCCAAAGACAAATTGGCAAATGATGCTTTAAGGTATTTGACAATTTTTTCAATTCCAAGCCCCTTTATTTTTTCATGGCCGCCGCCTACCGTAAAAAAATAAATATTACAGGAATTAGCTATCGCCCTTTTAAGATTAAATGGGCCGTATTCCGTCCGCCAATTTTTAAAAGTATAAGCCGTTTCAAGATTATACGGGTTAGAAATTACAATACTTACACAGTCATTAATGATATCTTGGGGATTAATGATATCTTCCTGAAGAGCGGTCATACCGATCAAGGGCTTAATGGTTGATCCGGGATTATAAAGACCGCTGATTATCCTGTTCAGGAGGGGCTTGGCCCCACTCTCAAATAAACGCCGGTAATCATTGTCGGAGATTCCGGAATTAAAAATATTGTTATTAAAATCAGGAAAACTCACAAGAGCAAGAACGGCTCCGGTTTTAGGATTTTGAACTATCGCACTGCCCCGTGATAGACCCGAATCTTGTAATACGGCGAATATTTCATCGTGTAATTTTACTTGTAGATCATAGTCTATATTCAAGACTATGTTTTGGCCCGGTTCCGAATCTTTGGTAAGATAATCTGTCTCGCCATTCGAAAAAAATATATTACCATGTTTGCCCCTAATATATTTTTCGTAGTAATTTTCAATTCCAAGCCGTCCGACGACATCGGTTGTAAAATAATAATTATCCGATCCGAGATCTTCCCTGCTGACCTTTCCGACATAGCCGACAACCTGTGAAAACTTATTGCCATTGATATATTCTCTTTTTGTGTCGGGAATAATATAAAAACCGGGAAAATTAAGATATTTTATCTCTATGGCCTGATCTTTGTTGAGATCATTATAAGCCACAAAAGTACTGCTAGTTTTTATCTGTTCCCTTACATCTCTTGAAAATTCTTCCTGATCTTGTTCGAGTATTTTTGCTATTTTGTTGATATTTTCAGCTATAACCTCCTGATTCTCTTTCAACTCTCTGGTAACGGCCAAAAGATTAAAGACCGGAACATTTTTAACAAGCGCTTGCCCTTTATAATCCATGATCAATCCCCTTGGCGGTGGAAGAGGAAAATTTGCTGACTTATTCTGAATGGCAAGTTTAGCAAATTGTTCATGCTCGACTATGGCTATTTTAAAAATAAAAATGGCCAATATTATAAAAACCGTTACAAATAAAATTACAAAAAAACGAAATATTGATCCGGAAATGGGCTGTTCAATATCAGAATAATGGCTGCTCGAATCGAGCAGAGTTTCTTCGGGAGTTACCCAATTCTCACTATCAAAAGAAATTGAATAATTTTTACTTTTTCTTGAAAACATATTTAAGTAGAATCGAAATTACCAAAGACCAGCTAAAAATATTTAACCACGAGACCGCAAAAAACATTCTCCATTTATTCCAGCCGGTAATTATGTTATATGAATTATCCATAAAAATAAATAAAAAAGAATAAAATAACACGAATATTAAAAGCAGCAAAGCGCCCATCATAATATTTATAAAAGAAAAATTATTTTTGATTTGTTCGGTAAAATCAAAAAACTTATTCAAGCCAAGGCAGATTAAAAAAATGACAATTAAGGGCGCCGCAAGTCTCATAACATTCGCTCCGGTAAACAGTAACATAATGAGAATAATCGGTATTAACTGAAATATTAATATTTTCCAAGAACTGGCATGCAACAATAAGCCTATAATAAAAATGGGTAAAATAAAAAACGGACCGGGACCTAAAAACGCCGGCAACAATAAATTCTCCAATAAAAGGAGGGGGATAAAAATAAGAAATATTTCCATTTTATTTTTTTAGAACCAGAACTCGACTTAAATTTATATTTTTCAAAAAAGGCTCAACTTTAATTTTTTTGAACAAATCACCTCCGCTTGAGCTTACTTGCGTAACTTTGCCGATAATAAGTCCGGACGGTAATATGTCTATTCCGCTTGTAACTATAATATCGCCCTCCATTATTTCATCGTTCTGAGAAATAAAATCAAGATCCAGGCTGCCATCTATTGCGCCCATGGCGATCCCCATAATATCTTTTGACAAAACCCTGATCGTTGTTTTAAAATCCGGATTCATAATTAAAGAGATTTTAGAATAATTTTCGAATGTTTCCTCCACCACGCCAAGTAAAATTCCGGAAGAAGTAATCACAACGTCATTATTGTTTATCCCATATCGAGAACCTTTATTTATTAAGAAGTGGTAACCTTCCGGGTTAAATTGAGAATTAAAAACCCCGGCCTCCAGAAACTCAAGGCCGGTTGAATTTGATAGATTAAGGGCTTGGCGAAGAAAATTATTCTGATCCTCAACATCTGACTCACGGGCAAGATGAGACAATAAACTATAATTCTCCGCTTCTAGCCTAATATTCTCCTCTATAAGCGTTTTCTGATTCTTAATTTTAGAAACAAATAATCCGACAAAACTCAAACGGGAGTAAGTATGAGATCTTATTTCCTGGATAAAAAATACGGCCCCGTTAACTGCCGTTTGGGCATAGACAAGAAAAAAACCCAGCAATCCAATTGCTAATATTATTAAAATTATTCTTAAAGTTTTCATGCTTACATAGGCCTTATAGATAATTTTCTTTGCTGGTTGATACAAGAATTGCTTTTAATTCTTCAACGCTTTCAAGCACAAGCCCACATCCACGGGCAACGGCTGTCAGTGGATCGTCAACTATTTTCACAAAAAGTTTTGTTTCTTCGGCTATGGCCCGATCTAATCCCCTCAGTAATGCTCCCCCTCCGGCAAGAAAAATATGACGATTAATGAGATCAGCAATCAGCTCCGGAGGAGTTTCTTCAATAGTACTTTTAACTGCCAGAATAATACTTCTCACCGAACGAGAAATGGCTCCTCTAATTTCTTCTGAATTTATATAAATTTCTTTCGGCAGTCCTGAAATAAGATCCCTCCCCCGCACTGAACTCTCTAGTTCTTTCTCAAGCGGATAAGCAGAACCGAGACTGATCTTTATATGTTCGGCCGTAATTTCACCGATAAATAAATTTTTTTCTTCTCGCATAAATCTTAATATGTCTTCGTTCAGCTTATCGCCGGCTATTCTCAAAGATCTTGCGGCAATAATACCACCCATTGATATTACGGCCACTTCCGTTGTTCCCCCACCGATATCCACAATAACATTAGCTACCGCTTCCTGGACCGGCAAACGAGCCCCAATCGCCGCCGCAATCGGCTCTTCTATAAGATAAACTTCTCTGGCCCCGGCATTGTATGTTGCATCTTCAACGGCTTTTTTCTCAACTTCAGTTACTCCAGAAGGCACGCCGATAACAATTCTTGGACGAGGGACGAGAGAGAAACTTTCCTGATGAACCTTATCAATAAAATATTTAAGCATTTGCTCGGTTACCTCAAAATCAGAAACTACTCCGGAAACTAACGGCCGGGAAACCTTGATATATCCAGGCGTCCGGCCAACCATTTTTCTGGCTTCATTGCCGATGGCGAGAATTTTTCCGGTTTTCTGGTTAACGGCGACAATTGACGGTTCGTTTATTATAATTCCTTTTCCCCGAACATAAACCAGGGTATTGGCTGTACCCAGATCAATTCCGATATCCTTGGACCAAAAACCGAATAACTTATCTAACACGTTGATAATAAAGTAGCAGAAATTCTATCCACAAGCTAGTCGGCTCATCCCTTTCCTCATCATTTTCTCAACCACTGCTCCGGCCTAAACAAACAATAGCTTTAAAACCTCCGGAAGCCTTCGGGAATTCCTTCATCTCTGAAATGTAGATAGTTCAATAAAATCTCACTATACATTTCAGAATTCAGTCAGTTCCCGCTTTCCTCTCGGTTTATAAAGCTTTGTTTGTAGCTATCCCTCCCGCAAAGGTTTCGAAAATGATACAGAAAGAGATTCATTATTGAACTAGAATATAAAAAACCGTCATTGCTGACGGCTATTTTTTAAAGATATTATATACTTTTTATAATCTCTGACAACTTAATGAGTTCTAATTCTTTTTTATTACGATGCTTGAGTTCAACGCTATCTTGAGCAAAGGTTTTTTTGCTGACGACGAGACGGATCGGACAGCCGATCAAATCGGCATCGGCGAATTTTTCACCAGGAGCTTTATTGTCCCGGTCATCGTATAGAACTTCGATGCCTTTTTTAGTTAATTCTTCATAGATTTTATCCGCTTCTTTCTTAATTTGTCGTTCGCCATTAATTATTTGTTGTTGATCAAGCGCAATAAGTTGTGCTTTGAATGGCGCAATATTCTCCGGCCAAATAATTCCCTTATCATCGTGATGGACTTCGACGGCCGTCGCCATTAATCTACTCAAGCCTATGCCATAGGCACCCATAACGACTGGTTTTTTATTACCTTTTTCATCGGTAAATTCCAAACCAAGAGCTTCTGAATATTTTGTCCCATTATTGAATATATTACCGACTTCTATTGCTTTTTTCTCTGATATTTTTGAACTACACTTAGGACATTTATCTCTGTTCTTGCGTTTTGTTATTTCTTTATTCTCGGCGTATCCACACTTATCGCAAATATATATGATATCCTCGCCAACATCAGATAAAACTTGAAATTCATGGGTAAATTTATCGGTAAAAACTCCTCCAGCGGCCAAAGTATATATTGCTTTTAATCCGCAACGTTCAAATATTTTGTGATAGGCATTTTTAACTTCAATATAATACTTATCCAAATCATCCTGTATCGTATGAAAACTGTACAAGTCCTTCATCATAAATTCTCTACCTCGAAGAAGCCCAGATTTAGCTCTCGGCTCATGCCTGAATTTGGTTTGTATCTGATAGGCAGAGAAAGGCAGATCTTTGTAAGAACCTATAAATTTAGTAGCAATAGTAGTCAAGACTTCCTCATGGCTCCAACCTAAAACAAATTCAGCTTCTTTTTCGTTTTTTGGTTTAGCGAAATATCCCACATCTAAATCCCACCTTCCGGTTGGTTCCATATATTTTTTCTCAATCAAAGCTGGCATAAACAATTCCTGTCCGCCGATAGCATTCATCTCTCCCCTGATTATATCAGCAACTTTATTTAAAACTCTCCAACCTAAAGGCAAAAAAGAATATACACCAGCTGAATTTTTAAATACAAAACCACCCCTTATCAGAAGCTTGGCATTTATAGCTTCTTCATCCGCTGGCGCTTCACGCAATGTTTTGGTAAATAGTTGGGATAATTTCATTTGTAAGGTTTAGAAATTATGATTTAGAAATTCCAAATTCTTTACACCATAAAAAATTTGGTGATATCTTTAATTGTCACATAGATCATCAATGCCAGCAAAAGCGCAAAGCCGAAACTGTTAACAAAACCCTCAATTCTTTTATCTATCGGTTTTCGTCTTATTTTTTCCAAAATAATGAATATTGCTCTTCCGCCGTCAAGGGCCGGAAAAGGAGCAATATTCAAAACAGCCAAATTAATTGAAATCAGGGCCACAAATTGCATCAAATAACTAAACCCGACTCTGGCCGCCTGGCCGGTAATCCCGGCTATTCCTATCGGACCGGAAACTTCGCCGATAAGCTTGCCATCGGCAAATAACGTTTTAAATAACAAGCCATAACTATACACAGTATTATAAGCAATGATTACACCGTCATAAGCGCCTCGCCATATTGCCTCATACCATGGATATGATACTACTCCCGTTAAAGCCATAGCAATACCCATGCTCCCCTCTCCCGGCGGTGGATTAATTCTAGTTTTAACTTCTTTATCAACTAACCCATCATCGCCACTTCCTCTGCGTAAAATAAGAGTTAGTGTTTGACCAACATGTTCTGCGGTATATTTCTGGACCTCTTCAACGGTTAAAATATTAACAATCACGGGATCACTATAAAAAAATTCTCCGGATTTTTCCTTAAAACCAACGATTTCATCTAGGACTTGAAGGCCGGCTTTCTCGGCCGGACTGCCCGATACAACTTCCACTATTTGAATCTTTTTATCCCGAGCCGAAGCAATCATTTCTTGATCAAATAGCCCCACTCTTAAACCAAAAAAATTGCCTAATATCAAAAGTAAAACCGCAAATAAAAAATTCATCGCCACTCCGGCAATAATAACTTGTAATTTGGCTGAAATAGGTTTTGAACCGAAACTTCGTGGCTTATCCCTATCATCGCCATCTTCACCATAAATTTTCACAAACCCGCCAAAAGGTATCAGGTTAATTGAATACATCGTCTCGCCCCTTTTTATTCCAAACAAACGCGGCGGAAATCCAAATCCAAATTCATCAACTCTCATACCCGCCCGCCGAGCCACAACAAAATGACCCCATTCATGAACGAGAACCAAGACCCCGATAACCGCCATAAAAATTAAGAAGGTAATCATATATGTTAACCCATCAATTCCATCTCCTTCTTTTTAGCAAGTTCGTCTAACTTTTTATTAAAATCATCCATTATTTTCTGCAATTCATCCTTGGCTTTGCGAAAGTCATCCTCGCGAGCGGTTTTAGCTTTCACTTCGGCTTGGACCTTTTTTAATATATCTTCTCTAACCTGACGACTTTTTATTCTTGCTTCTTCTATCTTCTGATTGAGTACTTTCAACATTTCTTTCCTTCTCTCTTCCATTAACGGCGGAATATTAACCCTCACCCCGTTTGAATCAGATGAAGGAGACAGTCCGGGTCCGTGATCTCTGACCGCTTTTTCTATTAACGGAATTGCGGCTTTATCCCATGGCTGGATGGTAATCATTCTTGGTTCAGGCGTCATTATCGTGGCCAGTTCTTTTATTCTGATCCTGGAACCCATATATTCAAACTGAATATCCTCAACCATGGCTGAATTAGCTCGGCCGGTTCTGATCGAAGCAACTTCGCCTCTAGCCCGCTCAAAAACAGCATCAAAATCCCCTTTGCGTTGTTTTATCAAGTCTTGATACATATAATATTTATTTTATCACTAAAAAACTATTCTACAACCGCTCTAATCCGGCGAACTCCGGCGGAGACAGCCTCTTCTTTGGTAATTCTAATATGGCCGACTTCGGCAGTATGACTAACATGCGGACCTCCACAAAGCTCTTTAGAAAAATCCCCCACCGAATAAACATTGACTGTCGGCGGATACTTAAGCTTAAAAAATGCCAAAGCACCAGATTTAATAGCGTCTTCGTAAGACATCTCTTCTTTGGTTATTTTGTAATCATTCTCAACTGTTTCATTGGCCATATCCTCGATTTTTTGAAGTTCTTCCGATGTTAATTTGTGCGAAAAATTAAAATCAAATCTTAATCGTTCGGCGGTTATATCCGAACCGGCCTGTTTGACTTCTTCGCCCAATACTTTTCTTAATGAAGCATGGAGCAAGTGGGTAGCCGTATGAAGCCTAGTCGCTTTTTTCAACTCTTCTTCATTTCCCGCCCTTAATTCGCCGGTATCAAGCAATAGCCCGTGTCCACCAAATTTCTTTTCCGCCCCGGCCCGGGATTTCTCCTGGTGTTTTTTAAATTCTTGATCAAATGCTTCCCTGGCAAGGTCTTTCGCCCTATCTTTAGCAACATCCTTAATTAACTCATAGGGCAGGCCAAAACTCTCATACAGTCTAAACGCACCCACAGCATCAACTTTTTCTAAACGTTTTAATTCATTCAACCCTCCACGAAGAGTTTTATTAAATTTTACTAATTCCTCAGAATATATATTATGAATTTCTCTCCTTTTTGCCTGAAGTTCCGGATATTGTTCAGCGTAGGTATTTATAACTGAATCGATAATATCCTCGGATATGTTTAGGGCCATTATTCTTCTCATTAATCGCCTCAACACATACCCCTGCTCCTTGTTTGATGGAATAATCCCTTCCGAAGAAAGAAATACAATCGTTCTTGAGTGGTCAGCTATTATTCTTTTTGTTCTTAAATCAAAATGGTTAGGTATGCTTTGCGTCAATGGCTCGAATAGATCGGTTTCAAAAATATTATTTTTATGCTGGAGAACCATTGTCAAACGCTCAAGACCCATGCCGGTATCTATACCCAGGGTTTTAAGTTTATCAAGTTTTTTAGAGCTCTTGCCGCTTAATAATTCCTCACGACTGCCGGAATAATAGAACTCATTAAAAACAATATTCCAAACTTCCACCCCGTCAAGATATATCTCCGTAGTGGGTCCGCAAGGACCTTCGTTTCCGGTCGGTCCCCAAAAATTATCGTGAATATTCGCTTTTTTAACAACGATATTCGAATCCAACGATTTCCAAATTTGTTCTGATTCTTCATCAACCGGCACTCCTGCGCTTGGTAAACCTTCAAAAACAGAAACATGGCCAATTCTGAGGCCCATTTCCTTGGTAATAAAATCGTGGCTATATTGAATAGCCTCTTTTTTCCAATATCCGCCAAAGCTAAAATTTCCAAGCATTTCAAAAAAAGTAAGATGAGTTTCGTCCCCCACCTCGTCTATATCTGAAGTGCGCATTGATTTTTGGATTGAAACTGTATTTAGAAAATCAAAGTCTTTCTTCGCATCAGCTTGGCCGGTATAGTACGGCTTGAACTGTTGCATACCGGCAGTAGTAAAAAGAACCGATTGATCATTCGGAAGTAATGATGAAGAAGACACTATCTTGTGTCCCCTCTGCTCAAAAAATTCTAGAAATTTTTGGCGAATTTTCTGATGAGTCAGCATAGTAATAATTTACCAAAAAAACAATATTTACTCAACAAAAAACGGTCCATCCAAAAGCCGTTACAATATTTAGAACTTACGCGGATTTGCCTCTACTCCGCTTTGAAGCCCACTTTTTATAGCTATGATGTAAGTTGATAATCCGTCGCCTATCTGAAGCAAAACAAAAAATACAAAACACAAAAACCAAAATTTATTTTTTGGCACTCGGCAACCTAATTATCAAAGAATAATTAAACAATGACACTTTGCTACATTACTGTCAAGTTAACACGTATAGTAGGGGGCCTCCGAAATAAAGGAAAACTTTTGAAAAATATAAATTTCATGTTATAATTACCGCATTAAATATCCGCCCATAGCTCAGTTGGTAGAGCAGCTCCCTTTTAAGGAGAGGGTCCCAGGTTCGAATCCTGGTGGGCGGACAAAAATTAATGGAAGTTTTTGAAGAATTGAAACAATTAGGTGTGTTGTCGTGGGAAATAAAAGACCGCTATTATGCGGCCAAAATCCGCTGGAAAGACGGCAAAGAGTCGGAACATCATTTTCCGGAAAAAGGGTTTCCGGTTTATAAGCTGGAAAACGGTAAACCGATCGGCCAACCCCTCAAAATCATAAGCGGCAAAGAAGCCCTCAAAATACTCGCCGATAACTCCCCTTTTATGGAAGAAAGTGAATTCTTCTGGAAAGATTTTATTCAACCCCGCTAAAGAGTTTTTTTAGTGTTTTATAGATGGCTTCAGAATTTTTATAAATTATATTCCTATCACCGACGATACAAACCCGAACCGCCAAATAATCGCTCATCTCGGATTTAAGAGCTTCAAAATATTCCTTTTGAGTATCCTTTAAAGACAGGATGCGACCATTGTCATGATAAAGAATATCCTCCGGAACAAAACGCCAAGGAGTTAAAGTCGGAACAATAACTATCTTATAAGCCGGAATTTTTATCAGCTCTCCGATTTTTGATTCTAATTTTTCCAAATCCTCGGGCAAAGTGTGCTTCATAAAACTTTCAAAAAATGTTTTGTCTTCGCCTATTACCTTGATATCCTTGCCGGCAATTCTTTCTTTAAACTCCCTATCTCTAAGACGAACTACTAAGCCGGTTCTGGGAAAATTTCTATTCTTATAACAGTCATAAAGAAATTGTAGAACTTCTTCAGAACTGGTATAGACAAGTGCGATCAACTCTTTATCATTCATTTTCCACAGATCGGCCGGATCAAGTTTTAGTTTTTTAATCAGTATGGCCACCATTTTCTGAAGAAATCTTTGGCTTATCAAGGCCGATTTGTGAAGATAAACTTCTTTATACATATACAGATAAAGTTTCTGCATCTGCTTGGCCGCTTCAAGAGATTTTTTATCAATCACCAGTTTGCCCTTTAAATAAACCAAATAGTTAAATATACTTTCGATGTCGGGACGTTGGCCAAAACCGGTGTGATAAATATCCCGTTCAAGATAATCCAATTTATCCATGCCGACGTTCTTATCCATAACAATTCTGTAAAGAGGGTTCCTGTGAGCTGCGATTTTTTTGATAAATTCATAATCGCCTCCGGCGGCAGTTATTTCATTTTTTAAAGATTTAAGAACTACTAAGCCATTCTCATCTTCGTCTCCCCTTAGGGGCGTGAGTTCTTCAATGACATGAGAAAACGGGCCATGGCCGATATCATGAAGCAATCCGAATAAAGAAACATTCTTGGCCTCAAATGGCGTCAGAAAACCGTCTTCAACCATTCTTTTTGAAAATCTCAAAGTCTTGCCATAAACTCCCAAAGCGTGTTCAAAGCGGTTGTGAGTGGCGCCAGGAAAAACATTCAATGTCGTACCGAGCTGGGAAATATGAAGCAATCGCTGAAAAAGCGGATGATGAATGACCGGCATTATTTCCCTGATATCTATTGATTCGCTTGGAGGAATACGGATGTATTTTTTGTAAAATTTATTCAAGGGGTCTTAATTTAATTCAATCATCAGTCATTAGTCGTTAGTTATCAACCTTCATCGCCTCTTCAAGCGCTTTTTTGAGTTCATCCGTATTCACTTCCGCCTTCGGTCTTTCTTTTCTTTCATCAATCCTTCTGCCGTGAAAATTAATCGGCCCCTGCCTGATGGCATCATTCATAGAAAGACCGGATGGTTGTAATTGCATTTGAGATTTTTGTTGGATTCTAAATTCCGTAGGGGTTTGGGCTGAAGCTGGAGTTTTCTGGGCTTGTGGTTGCATCGGAGATTGAGTTTGCGGTAATTGCGACTGTGGCTGTGGCAGTGGTTGTTGCCGCGGTTGAAATTGCGATCGCTGTTGTTGAGACGGTAGTGGCGATAAAGGTTGCTGATGATTTGACCATTCTTGAGGCCTAGTTGAAGTTTGTCCTCTCGGCTGTTGTAATTCTTCCCTTTTTTCAAAATTAGGAGCAAACTGTCGAGGTCTTGATTCTTCCCGACGAGGCGAATAGTTTTCATTTTTAAATTGTTGAGGAGCTTGATTTGTCATCGGCCTTCTAGCCGGCACCGGCGATCCCCTATACTCCTCTTGCCTTGACTGCCAGCCCTGGCCACGACCGGTCTCATTTCTGGAAGGTTGGCGTTCCTCGCTCACCCCAAATGTCATTCCCGCCCATTCGGCAATATCTTTTTCTACTATTTCACGGGATGTAGCATAAGTTTTTCTGGAATACTCGACCACTGCTTCACGATTAGATTTTTCCAGTTTTGGTATAAGCGGCATCATCTGAGCCGAAAATCCTTTGGAAGATACGCCATCTATCATAAGTTTCAAGTAAATATTATACTTGCCGAGATTGACAATATCATTCATCATAAAATCGGGTTGAAACCATTTTTCCAAGAACTCTCCATCTTCAGCGCCAACCCGGAAAGAAATTATCGTTCCGACATTACCAAAAACAGCATCCATAACCGGTTCTTCCATTTGCTTTATATACTGATGAGCCATTATCAGACTTAAATGATATTTTCTGGCCTCGGAAAGGATATTGGCAAACGACTCTGTCGCAAAATGCTGAAATTCATCAACGTATAGGTAAAAATCCCTCCTTTGTGATTCTGGGATATCAACCCTCGACATTGCTGCTAATTGTATCTTGGTAACTAAAAGCGCTCCCAATAAACGCGAGGCGTCCTCGCCTATTTTTCCACGTGATATATTAACTATAAATATCTTACCCTCATCCATTATTCTTCTAACATCAATAGTTGAATGAACCTGACCGATTATATTACGTATCAAATTATTAGACACAAACTGGCCTATCTTGTTTTGAATAGCCGGCGTTGCTTCGGCGGCAAATCTCTCCGTATATTTTGCAAACTCATCCACCCAAAAAGACTTAACTATCGGATCTTTTATATTATCAACAACTTTTTTTCTATATTCCTTATTGGAGAGCATTTTATTAATACCGAGTAATGTTGAGTCTGGATATTCAAGGAGGGCTAAAATTGTATTATTTAAAATATACTCCATTCTTCCTGACCAAGCTTCAACGCCAAATATCTTTTTAAAAACCCCCAGAAGACCGGATGTGATCAAATGGCGAAATTCAAAATCAACCTTCTCCATTACATTAAAGGCAATCGGGTAACTTAGATCGCCGGGATCAAGGTAAACAACATCCTTTATCCTTTCAGCTGGTATGTGATCAAGTAGCTCATCGGCTGAATCACCGTGAGGGTCTATAAAGGCAAGCCCCCGACCAGCTTCAATATCTTGAATAGCCATACTCATTAGTAATCCACTCTTGCCCATACCGGTTGAACCGACAACATACATATGACGCCTTCTATCGTCCGGTTTAATACCAAAGCGCCACCTTTGGTTTCTAAAGTTTGTTTCTCCCAATACTACCAGTTGATTGTTTTTAGTAATAGCAACCATAACCAAATTAAAATCTAAAATTTAAAAAGGAAAAACGAAAAATAAAAACTAAAAACTGATTTTAAATTTCCAGTTTTTAATTTAACTTTTTCCTTTTTCATTTTTACTTTTTAATTTACGTAATCGGTAGCCCCGCCGGCGGTTCTCCTTTCTTGGCCTCAACCCGCGGTAACAATGGCGACTTCACGCCCGTATCCGGAAAATGAAAAATCGTCGCCAGCTCTTCGGTGTTAAGGGTGTAGCGAGCTAAATAGGGACTAAATAGCTTTCTTTCCCGATAAAGTTGATAAATTATTTTTTTTCTTTTTAAAAGCTTAGATTTTTTAAACAGACCGTTGGCATAAGTAAGAATTAGTTTATTCATCTTAAAACTGTTTAGGTTCTGGGACGCAAACTGCCTGAAAGATCCGCTAACGGCATAAGCGTGGGCCGAATGAAAATCATCTCTGGGGCCTATATATAAATACCTGATTATTACTTCATAGCCTAGCTTATCCCAACTTTTTTCAACGGCTTTTAATATTTCCTGCTTACCGGGGCTTAAATCGGCTCTTTTTTCTTCCCTTTTTTCAACAACCGCAGAAGTTCCGTTTATCGCCCTATCAATAGCAAAAACCGCATCGGAAAGAAAATTGCTTTTTGACGGCGCAGGTATTTTACCCATAATTTTATCAATTTCTGCTTGGCCCTTTTTAACCCAGTCGCTATTGATCGGGGCACCGAGTATTTGAATCCAAATTTGCTCATTAGTATGAAGCATACTGCAAATTTCAGACAATGAAGCCAGGGGATCAACTCTTTTAACATCTTCCGCGCCGACTGCTTTTTCTTCAAATTCAGGATAGGTTCTTATCGGAAAAACATCGGGCTTAGCCAGCATTAAATCCGTACCCCAGAGATCATATTTGTCGTCGGGCAGATGAAGCGGCATATCGTTGACATAATCCGAGACTTCAGAAATTTCCGCATCCGGATATTGGGCATATAATTGAGCTTCCACTAAATTCTTAAATTTATCGATGGTTCTGATATAAAAATGCGTTTCGCCTCCTTTGCCGACAATTTCAAAAGAATACCAGTTATAAACCCTGCCATCTATATATTTGTCTTTAAAATTAAGGGCCGAGGAATACACGCCATGAAGCCCGGCCAAAACCTGTTCCATCGCTTTCGGACTTTTACGAACTTCTTTTGGGGCCCTTATCTCAAGCAAAATCCACTTAAGAGAAAGTTTATATCGAAGTTGTATGAAGTTTTTGTAAGTAGTGAGGGCGAAAAAAAATAAGAAGACCGGCAACCAAACCCACCAGAAACTAAAAAACAGAGAAAGTACTATTTTGAAACTATTTAATATTAAAAGAAGAGAGTTCAACTCTGTAAAATCCGAAGCACGAAATCCTAAATCCGAAGCTATCCTTCGTTAAAACTACGAATGATACAGCAAGGCCTAATCGATATTGCTGCGTCCCCTGAAGCTTTAGCGTAAGAGGGTTTCGAATTTCGATATTCGAATTTCGAATTTATGCTTTCCTAAGTGTGTAGGTGCCGTTGTCCCTTTTTGAAAAAACTTTAGAATCTTGGAGATTTAGCAGGATAGTATTTTCTTTTACCATTCTTGAACTTAAAACTTTAGCTACCAGCTCCACTCTAGCCAGAGGTTTGCCATGCTTCTTAAGAACATTAACTAAAACTTCTTTTACCGTTCCCGGCTCGTAGCCCCATTCAGACAAACCATACATACCCCGTCCAACTAAAACAAATCTAGAATCTTTAATAAGTTCATTGTGAACAGTCTGAATATTGGCTTTTTTATTTGAAAAGCCCGTTACATTGATAAGTTTAGCTATCTCGGAAAAATGTTTCGGCTGATTCTCTTTTTTCAGCACCAAATATGCTTTATCGCGGACACCCTTGGGTTTTACTTCCGCCCAGCTAATCAGACCGACTTCACCAAAAACATTTCTTCCTAATTCTTTGCTAATCCCCAAAAAGACACTCATACTGCGCGGATTCTTAATACTGTTCTTTTCGGCAAAGGATACCAATTCACCCTCGCCTACCGGCTTTTCATTGTTCTTGAGGGCAGTAACCAAATCAGAAATATTTGCCTTAAATGAATCAGCCGTCTGCTTATCCAGTGCCCAGAGAGAATAAAGAGCATCGTTCTCTCTAGATCTAATGGGTCCGCCTACCGAAGAGGAATATCCCATGGCAATAGTCAGAATAAAAACCAGAGAGGAATTGATAACATTTTCTTTATCATTGCCGCTAAAGGCCTTGAACATGTCAGTTTCCCGCATAACGCCGCCACTACCATTTAAGATATCTTTAGCCAGAGAAACATATTTAGTGACATCGGGTGTATCAATAGCTACTTTGGAGAGCTGTTTTATAGAAAATTCTTCGATTTGTCTTACCCTTTCGCGGGTTATCCCATAGCTTTGCCCGATTGATTCCAAGGTTTCTTTTCGACCCATTTTCAAGCCAAAACGCCGAGATATGATATCCCTGTTACGGGTTGAAAGATTCTTTACCAACAAAGCGACTGTTTTTGTAATAGCGCTGTTATTTGACATTTTTATAATGTGGCTTCCCCTCCAGGAAGTTCATTGAAAATAAGTTAAATATATAATAGCATTAGTGATTTAGTACGTCAATAAGAAGCAGCTTGTTGGTAACTTTACCTACTTTTTCTTTGCCCATCTTGACCAATATACCAATATCGGCGAGGCAACAAAAATTGAAGAATAGGCTCCAAGAAATATACCGATTATCAAAGCTAAAGCAAAATATCTTAAACTCTCTCCGCCAAAAAGATAAATAGCGACAAGAGACAAAAGAGTTGTAAGGGTTGTATTAAGGGATCTAGCTAAGGTTTGCATAATGCTCTTGTGAACCACCACCTCGAAATCTTCTCTCAATCTATTTCTTATAACATTCTCCCTTACTCTGTCAAATACGACTACCGTATCAGAAACAGAATATCCAAGTATGGTTAACAAGGCGGCTACAAATACGGCACTTATTTCAACATTATAGAAGCGGCCCAGTACCGCAAAAACACCAATAGGAATAATGACATCGTGAGCAAGAGCAATCATGGCGGCAACGCTCATCGTCCAGGAAGATAAAATTACAGACATCTTGCGGAAAACAAAAGCAATATAGATTACTATCACTAATAGGGCCGCAAAAACAGCCTTAATGCTTTTATCTTTAAGCTCTTGGCCAATAATCGGTCCCAATGAATCAAAGCGTTTTTCTTCCAAGGTTATTGAAGAATATTTCTCCCGAAGACTCTTTAACATACCCTGATGACCTTGCTCCGAAATTTCCCCGGACCTTAATATGATCTGGTCGTCGCCAACCTCGCTGACATTGATATTATTATCGGAAAATTTGTCCCGGAGAAATACCTGGATATCGGCGGCTACTGGAGTCCCATTAGTAAATTCTAACTCTAGAATACTGCCACCCCGAAAATCAACCCCAAGATTCAAGCCAAAAACGGCAAAAGCGACAACCGCTATTACGGTTAGGGCTACGGAAACGAAAAACATAATTGGATATATTCTTAACAAACGACTTACAACTTACGACTTATGACATGCGACTTATGACTTAAGATGCAATCTTCGTCGCTAGTTGTCAGTCGTTAGTTGGTTGTTAATTACCTAAACAGCCACTTCTTCCTCTCAAACCATTGCCCGGTGAATGATGTAAGCAAAATTCTAGTTACCATAATAGCCGTAAATAAACTGGTTAAAACCCCCAATCCCAACGTCAGAGCAAATCCCTTTACTACGGAGGTCGTAAAAATATACAATACTCCTGCGCCAAGAAGGGTCGTTACATGACTATCTCTAATCGAAAGCCAGGCCCTTGAAAAACCTTCTTTCACGGATTGGCCAAGCATTTTACCGGCTGACAATTCTTCTTTCATTCTGGCAAATATGAGAACATTAGCGTCCACGGCAATGCCAAGAGACAGAATAAATCCGGCAATTCCGGCAAGAGTAAGAGTAACCGGAATTAATTTATAAACTGAGAGCACAATCAAAACATAAACTAAAAGAGCCACTACTGAAACCATCCCCGGCAAGCGATAAAAAACAATCATAAAAACCGCTACAAAAATTAGGCCGTAAATACCGGCTTTCAAGCTTTTATTAAGCGACTCGCTTCCCAAAGAAGCACCGACTGTCTGCTGGGATATTAATTTAATCGGCACCGGCAGGGCTCCTGAATTAAGCCGGGTCGCCAGAAGCTTGGCTTCCTGCGGCGTAAATTGGCCGGTAATAACCGCTTGGCCATTAGATATCTCGGTTTGAACAGTCGGAACACTGATCGGCAATCCATCAAGATATATAGCCACTCGCCGACCGATATTTTTTTTAGTAATGCCGGCAAATAATCCGGCGCCTTCATTATTAAGCTCAAGGCTAACTTGAGGCTGACCGGTTTGAGGATCGAAAACTAACTGGGCCCGTTTTACATGCTTGCCGTTGAGGCCGGTTGAAATAAAAATTTGGTCATTGAGAGCCAAGGTGTCAAATTCGGTTACAGCGCCTAGATCAACTTTTTTTTGAAATTCTGCCAACAACTCTTGAGAATTTGAAACTTCCTCCTTAAACTCTAAAAATGGCGTTTCGCCGATCATCTGAATCGCTTGATTAACATCATTTATACCGGCAAGCTCAATAATGAGCCGATTGTTCCCGCTTACCTGGACTATCGGTTCTGAAACACCGAAGAAATTAACTCTGCGCTCAATAACATCACGAACGCCTTCTAGCGCATTTTTGACATCTTCTGAGGGCACTTGCGATAAATCAGCTTCATATAATAAATGGGCTCCGCCTAGTAAATCTAATCCTAGTACAAAAGGTTTCTCTGGAATACTTGGCAACTTTGAAAATTGAAAATTGAAAATTGAAAATTGGCGAAGCTTATCTACGCCCTTATTGACTGCTTGCGGCCAAACAAAAACAAACAAAAAAAGAGAAGCGACAAGAATGATTATTAGAAAATAGGTGTTTTTATTCACAACGAAGTAAATTAAAACATATCAAAAATAAAAAAGCAAATGAATACTCTCTGCGGCAAGCTGCGAGGTATCAATAAATTCTTAATCTATTGATACCGATGCAAGCATCGGAGTATTCACTCCTTTTAACTTCGCTGATAGGCGAAGGTTCATACCAAGGAACTTCGGTGGGAATCGCCTTCGGACAAAACACAAAATCTGATTTTGTGTTTTGCTCCTCGCTCGTTAAAATAAAACAACCGCTCTAAGTAAGCGGTTTTATCTTACAGGCAAGACCTGTCCAGGTCTTGCCTGTAAGATTTATTGAGAATTGCCGTTAATATCGGCAAATTTTGTTTTAGACGGTTCAAGCGTGTCGGGATCTATGGCTAATTCCTCTTCTCGTGGATCGAAAGCAAACTCCGGTATTTCTATTCTGGCTCCCTCGCGACTAATACTTATCGGGACGACCGTTTTTGCCAATCCGGCCACATCAATTAACTGAAAATAGTTAGAAGCTGGAACGGATTTTTTCAAAATTGCTTCAAAAATATTAGACATTAGCCTGTTAGAGAAAGAGGCATTTTTATTTGGAACTATTTCTTCCTCGCTTATCTCTATGGTGCACCGGTGAAGGTGAAGACCGCTGCCGATAATTTTATCCGTTCCCAGCTCTCTTATTACTTTTCTAACGTCGGGCTGTTCCATAAAACCAAACCGAGCTTGAACAGAATGAATGCCTTGACCCAGGTCAATGATCTCGTAACGTGTGTCATTGGCAACAAACGGGATTTTTTCCTGGACAATAGTCATGATTACTATATATCTGGGCAAGACCCCGTTTCGCTTCAAGTATATTCTCAAGCTAGCCGGCATATTATCAGAAAGCTTGGCTACCGCCTGCGAAGTCATAAAAATAACAACCCGGTCAGATTCAACAAGCTTCCGAATCCGATGATCTTGCAAAACGCCATTATTAAGGCTTAATCTTTCCTTCAGCTGAACCAGCCACTCCATATTTCGATCATTGCTATATTTAACATAAGCATTCGCCACCAATATCCTGCCCCATCGCCACATCCACATTATTCAAAATAAAAATAACCCTATAACGATAGGCACAAAGCCTCCGCTGAAAAACTTAAGAGAATTTGAAAAGAAAAAAGCCAAGTCAACTAAAATCAAAGCTCCGCAAACAACCACCGAAAAACCAAAATTCCAATTCCAGATATAACGAGCCACGACATAGAAAGCAGCCGTAGTGATGGCCATTGTTCCGGTTACGGCAATGCCATATGCCGCCGCCAAAGCGCTTGAGCTCTTAAAACCCAGAACCAACATAATACATCCGATAAAAAGCATCCAATTAATAAAGGGCATGAACACTTGACCCCTAATATCTGGATTGGTATGAATAATTTTCAATCTCGGAAACACTCCCAAAGCAATAGCCTGATAGGTAATGGAATAACAGCCGGATATTAGAGCCTGACTGGCAATAACAGTTGCCGCCGTAGATAGAACTACCATCGGCACCAAAGCCCATAAAGGCACAATGCTATAAAACAAATGCCCGCTTGCGATTGGAGTACTATCCAGCATCCTTGCCCCTTGACCAAAGTAATTAATCAGAAGAGCCGGATAGACGAAACAAGTCCAAGCTCTTGCTATTGCTTTTCGGCTAAAATGGCCAAGATCGGCATATAAAGCCTCGCCACCGGTAATACACAAAACTACCGCTCCAAGTATCTAAAAAGAATGAAGACCATGATGCCATAGAAACTTAAATCCATAAAAAGGATTCACCGCCCAGATAACTTCAGGATGTTTAATAATATGCGGAACTGCAAACAAAATCAGGGCTCCAAACCACAGAACCATTATCGGACTGAATAAAAACCCAACTTTATCAGTGCCTCTTTTTTGAAGAGAGAATAAACCTAAAAGAATCAACAGAGTGATCGGAATAACTAAATGATCAAAGGCTGGAGTTATCACCCGCAACCCCTCAACTGCCGATAAAACTGATATTGCCGGAGTAATGATTCCATCTCCATAAAGCAAAGCCGCTCCACCCAGAATCAAGGTTATTATATAGGAATACGTCCTTTTTGGTATTTTGCTTTGAGCCTGTTTAATCAAGCCCAGCAGAACAATTATACCGCCCTCGCCCTCGTTATCGGCTCGAGTAATCAGCCAAATATATTTTACGGTTATTACTATAAAAAGAGACCAGAAGAATAAAGATAGTCCGCCAACAACATTTTCAAAAGAAATTGCAACCGGATAATGGCCAAAAAAAGTTTCTTTTAAGGCATAGAGAGGCGAAGTGCCGATATCTCCGAAAACAACTCCCAACGATAGGTAAGCCAGTAACCATACTGATCCGTGACGGTGACGAATGTTTTTTATTCTCATCAACCATCTCATTTTCAAAGACCCATGAATACTGCATTTTATACAATAAAATTAGCAAAAAAGCAATTTTCTAAAGACTAAAAAACTGCCCCGGAGGGCAGTTTTTTAGTCTTCCAGTTTCTCTTTCTCTTTTGATGGTTTTTGTTGCTCCAGCCAAGTCTTAATAAGTAATGTCGCCCGGACATCATCTTCATTATACTTGAGGATTTTTTTCATAATAGCAGCACCTGCCCCGTGATCGCCTTTAGGCGATTTTACGGGGTCATTTTTATCCAGCCAATTATTATACCAGACCACCGACTCTGCTCCTCCGGCTTGAGGATCGTCCCATTTATAACCAAGATAGCCGGCCACATCTTTTAGGCTATAGAAATATAAAGGCAAGACTGCCGTATCAACCAGTTTTTGATGCAAGTCGATGGTATTTTCTCTAAATTTATCTATTAAAACAGTTGGCGCGCCATAGCGCAAAGCCAAGCGGTCAAAAACGGCTCTTTCATAATAGGCGTAATGATAAATCACAAAATTATCCAATTTAGCCAGAAAATCCAAAAAACTTTTCCATATTTTTTCCTCTTCGCTTTTATCTTTGGCCATAAAATATGAATACTGAATGTCCGACATCGGATGTCGAACCTGTCCGACGTCGGATGTCGGACAGGTTTTTACCAAATAGCCAAGCAAATAATCAACATCCCTGGTCGGATCAGATTCAATATCAAAATAAATTTCATGCTCAACCTCCGGAAAATTTGGCTTTCGAAGAATAAACGGCTGATTAGACATAAGAACTTTGGCCTGATTATTAAAACGAACAATTTTATCAAAAGACCAATCTTCTAGTTTAGATTGGAGATCATTGACATCGGCTTGAGCCATATCGTCAACTGTTTTTATACCAACACCATAAAGACGCCTCTGATCGGCTTGGCTCATTTTAAATATCAAAGAAACGTCATTACAACCTTGGGTTTCAGACAAACAAAGAGAATACCAGGGCGTTCTTTTACAGCCTGATTTCAAAAAAGGAGCCGGTTTTTCACCGTCAAGAATTTTTTCGATCTGCTCCCGAGTCAAATGAAACTGATCTATAAACTCATCTATCTGAAAAGACCTTTCGTTGCCCTGAGGATCAATCACATAGGCTTCTTTTGGTCTGACACCCTGTAAACGCTCAAGAATTAAACTATAAAAAATTAATTGAAATTTATACTCATCCCGCAAATCAAGAGATGACTGAACATCATAAACGACATAGTGCCAATCGCCTAAATCAGATTTTCCCGGCCTTGCCTCCAGCAAATCCGGAATTCCGGCCCAGTCCTCGTTCATCAAAGCGCCATGGTAAATATTTTTCCCCTGCCTCATTAATTCCAGAGTTGCTAAAAAAGCCTCTTCAATGTCACGGTACAACTCCGGCTTAATTTCTTCGAACTTCTTATGTTCGCGCAGTTTCTGGGACGCGCCGGCCATCTTGCCTTTATAAATTAAATCGATGATCGGGGGCATCGCCTTTCTCTTTTGGGCATCACCGTAGATATCGTACCAAATCCAATGCGGACATTGGAAGAATTTATAGAAATGCTCGGCGTAGAGTTTAGGTTTCTTATCCATGTTTAAATTTTATCACAGTGGATATTTAAAACAATCTTAAAATCCCTCTCGCCCCGCTCCGGCGAATCCGACTCGCCACATCAATAAATTCTCGTTCGGGGTTATCTCAGACTCGGACCGGGTGTCAGTCGGCTCCAGCGGCCGACTGCACCCTAAGTGCTCGGCAAGTCGAAGAACCAAGCCGACTTGCCTCCGCAATTTCCTCCCTAGAGATAACCCCCTCACTCGCTTTTTAGCGGCTCAAAGGATTCGAAATGAGCGTGGCTGCGGGATTTTAAAACTTATATAAAAAGCTCCGTATCAACGGAGCTTTTAAAAACTTAGTATCTATAGCAATATTCAGGGACCCAATTATACAGAGACCTGCCCCAGTAATCATAGCCTAAAAATACCCAGTAGCCGGGCTGGCAAACTGTAACTCCCCAACCGCGATTATACCGATAGGGATAACGATATCCTCTCTGATAGAATTGGGGCATCTGATTACGCCATCTTCCATTATAATGATACTGTCTCTGATAATTTCTATAATTAGGAACATATCGCTGGGGCGGCCGAGGAATAACCCTGGGCCGATCGCGCGGAACCGCTCGTTCTTGTCCTTGGGGCGGTCGTCTCTGGGATCTTTGCCTCTCCTGGCCAAAAGCCGGAAAAACCAATAATCCTGAAAAAATCAATGCAATTATTGAAAGAACTGTCCGTTTCACAAACCCTCCTTTAGTTAAAAAGTCATCGCAAACGTAAATCTAATATATCAAATAAAAACTGAATATTCAAGAATAAATCCAAAACATTGACTTTTAAAGTTAAGGGTGTATAATATAAAAAGCATCGTTAACGACCACGGAAAAGGAGCTGAAATGGGCAGACCGAATGTAGTCCTAGATAAGATAGTGAATTATCTAAGAGACAAAAATGCATTTAGCAACACGGATGGCGTTACATTCACAACCGATAGCCTTGCGCAAATTTGTGCCTGTACCCCACCAGCTTGCACATATAACATCAGAAAATTGTTGAATGCCAAAGTCTTGATCATTAAAAAGGGGATCTATGGCAATGGCCCAAAGTCATGGTCGTCCATATTTCGTTCTTGCCGAAGGATATGAACAAGGTGATTCTTGGAAAGAGGTACTGGGAATAAAGCCTAGCAATGGCAATACTCAATTGCTATCACCAAGGCCAGTCAAGACTAAGTCACAAAAAATGGTGTCACTTGATAGCGTAGAACTGCTCAAGGCTCATACTGAAACAATGGCCAAGCTGGAACAATCACTAGCCGATAACAATACTTTAAGACAGCAATTGCTTCAAACTCTTAAAGAACAAAATCTGCTTAAAGATAAAGTGGCTATACTCCAGACAGAGATGGCTGAACTTCGTGACAATGAACGGGAAGCTCAACGCCAGCTGGCAGAAGCCGACAAAGGCCTAGCCATGGCCGCTAGGCGTATATCGAATCAGGAAAAACTTCGAGCAACGCTTGATCGCCAGATCGATCGGCAAATTAGCGCCACCAGATAGGCCAACACGACTGACTCGGCACCCCCAAAAGGGGTGCCTTTTTATATATTTAAATCGTCTTGAATTATTTTGTGTTGACTAGCCATCTGGACATAGTGGCAATGATCGCAATGTTTCTGGGCATTTCCGCTTTCTGAAGGCGGAGTATCTTGTCTAGCCAGTTGGACAGCCGCTTCAAATGCCGGTCCAACCCATTCTTTGTTAACTTTGACCGGCTTAACTTCTTCCCTAAATTTCAGAGCATTTTGAAAACCATCCTCCCCTTCTTTAATTACCTGATAAAAAACAAAAAACGCTTCGGGATAAGTCTCATGGCCTTTCTGTTGTAAAATATAATTATATACATCCATCTGTTTTTGGTAATCATCATAAATAGTGATCTCTCTCGAACCGGACGATTTATAATCAACCACCGCCAGAGAACCATCTTTAAACTCCAAAACATCATCAACCGCTCCGTATAAAATAGCATTCAAAGTCTCGTCCCAATAAGCAATGCCTTTAAAATTATTTCTCCATTCGGCCAAATTATCACCGTTGTAAAGTTTAGCGTCTTTAATGCCGAAATTTATTAAAACTGGCGGCAGAGTTCCTTCAACTCGATACTTATCAAATTCCCGCTTCACCAGATAGTCCACCGCCGCTGATAAAGTATATGGATAACCTGGCGGTCTTTTAATCTTATAATGTAAATCCAACCAAAAACACCTCGGACAGTCAAGGAATAACTTCAACCCGCTCCGTGAAATTTTAAGAGTTGATAAAAGTTTGGACATGTTGAACTTAATAATAAACAAAATTATAAAAAAATAATAGTCCCTTTCCTGGGGACTATTTTCTATTGGCATAATTTAGAACTTTTATAGCAGCTTCGGCTTTAATTTGAAGACTTTCTGGTATGTTTTGATTTTCTACTTGAATAATACGATACATATTAACATCAACTACATAATCGCTAAATGTGCCTCGTATACCTCCGTCTGTCTTTAATACCCAATCAAGCCTTTCTCTTCTCCTTGAAGATATTTTAATTACTACTGCTACATCGGACTGGCTATGAATCGTTTCTTGAATATCATCATCGCTCATTTCATGACTACCTGGAATAGAACCCCACTCCGGATGAGAATGAAACCATCCAATGTAGGGATATTCTTTGGGATATTTATCAAAAATTTTATTTATTCTTTCATGGCAACCCTTACTAATTCTGACTTCCTTGTTGGCCCGCTTTATTGTACTTGCAACTGTTATAACATTAACTATTTTAAAGCAATTATTATTTCTAGTTGGCTTTGAACCCAAAATATATCCAAAACATTCTTTTCTAAATGTATCGACTGAAGCAAAAAGCATGTCTAAAAAAGGCTCTTTCTCTATATAAACGATAGGGGGATCCATAATGACCCTTTTTATTAAAAGAGCTTGACTATCAATAAATTAACCAGATTTTATTCTAAAAGTCAAAAAGCCAGCTTTTTATAAATTATAAATTTCTGAATATTTCGCCTTGATATAATCCATGAAATAAACGGGTGTAGATTTATTTCCAGTAGCTTTAAATAAAAGTTCTTCGGAAGAATACCTTCTACCATGAACATGAATATTATTCTTAAGCCATTCTTTCAATTCAGAAAATTGACCGTTACTTATTTTGGAATCAATTCTACGTATCTGCTTTCGGGCAGTATCGAAAAACTGAGCAGCATATAAATTACCTACGATATAAGTTGGAAAATATCCAAACAACCCTTTAGACCAATGAATATCCTGAAGAACCCCCCTGGCATCATTTGGAACTATGAGGTCTAAATACTCTTTAATTTTACGACTCCAAACATCGGGTAGCTCCGCAACTTCAATATTTCCCTCGATCAGATCACGCTCAATCTCAAAGCGCAATATAACATGGAGATTATATGTAGCTTCATCGGCATCTACGCGGATTAATCCTGGCTTAACAAAATTTATAGCCCGATAAAATTTACTGAGTGATACGCCTTCTAGCTGGCTTGGAAAAGATTTTTTAAGATCCTCATAGAAATAAACCCAGAAAGACCACGACCGCCCAACTTGATTTTCCCAAAGTCGAGACTGGGATTCATGGATCCCCAGAGAAATTGACTCTCCGAGCGGGGTGCCAAAGTATTCTTCCGGAAGTCCCTGATCATAAAGACCGTGACCAACTTCATGGATTACGCTTAAAAGCGCCTGGTTGATAAAATCTTTCTCGTCAAAACGAGTGGTCAAACGAACGTCGGTGGAATGCAGTGACTGACAGAAAGGATGAGTACTGACATCAAGCCGGCCCTTATGAAAGTCGAATCCAATTTTCTCGGCCACTACGCGAACAAACTGCGATTGCTTTTTAATGGGATATTTTTCATATAAAAATCCCCGATCTATTTTTACCCTTGAACTTCCTATCCTTTCTACAAACGGGACCATAAATGCTTTCAACTGATCAAATATTTTCGAAGCAAATTCAGTTGTAAGTCCCGGTTCGAAATTATCCATCAGGGCATCGTAGGGTGATTTTATGTATCCAAGATATTCAGCTTCTTGTTTTTTGGCTTGAACTATTCTCGTTAAATACGGTTCAAAAAGTAAAAAATCAGATTTGGCTCTTGCCTCAACCCAAACCTGGTAAGATTCGCCATAAAGTCTGGCTGATTCCCCGACAAATTCAGTTGGTAATTTCTTGGCTTTTTTAAAATCAGATAAGGTTTTTAATGCTATAAATGATTCGTCATTTTCTAACTTTCCGTTTTCTGCCGATTCAACAGCCGTCCTTAGGAGGTTTTCAAATTTTTTAGCAACGAACTTTTCATGACGAAGATGGGCAACATAAGCCATCACATCAGCTCTTGCCCTGTGCCCTCCCGAAGGAACATTCACGTTCTGATCCCACTCCAAAAGAGAACTAAGCTGGCTCAAGTTAGCTAAATCAAGCAATTCTTTTCTTAGCTTAGAAAAAGCATTATTTTCCATTGCGACTCCATCATTAAATGTCAAAGTCCTTATTTCGGGAAATACCATAAAAAAATGCCCAAGTCAATAAGAAAATAAGACCTGATTTTGGTCTTATTTTATTGATAGGAAGTCCTAAAATATTCATTATTTCAGCAAAAATTCTTTCACTTTATATTTATAAATCTTACCGGCAATGTTTTTAAATTCATCCAAAGAATCCATAATAATTATTTTTGAGGGCAGATAATAACGACCAAGGGCAGAGTCTGCTTTAAGCCTTAACATAATATCCGTTTCAGAATTATAAATATCATCCGCTTTTGTTTTAAGGACCACCACCGCAACGGGAGTTTCGTCCATTTTAGGATCCGGCATTCCAACTACTATCGCTTCTGAAATGGCGGGATTTTTAATAAGTTCTTTTTCTATCCGAGATGGATAGACATTCTCCCCCATTACTTTAATCATGTCTTTCAACCGGTCTACAAAATGTAAACACCCATTATGATCCGTGTAACCGATATCACCGGTTCGAAGCCAGCCATTTCCATCGAAAACTTCATCAGTCTCTTTTGGGTTGTTATAATAACCAATCATAATCTGATCGCCACTCACGACAATCTCACCCGCTTCTCCGCTTGGAAGTTCATTGCCTTTTTCGTCGCATATTTTAATCTTGGTCTCCGGCAAAGGCCGGCCAATCAGATTGCCGGTTTCCCCATCCAGCCCCACTAAATCTCCCGGTAAAGTGACGGATACGACCGGAGATGCTTCAGAAAGACCATAGCCATCCATAATTAATGCTCCACCGGTCAGTTTTTTAAAACCAGTCCGAATATTTTGAGAAATGGAACCGGCGCCGCTGATGAAAAACTTCAGCGATTTGAAATATGTTTTTGACAACTCTTTATCAACGATGGCCTGATACATCCGATTAATGCCGGGGAATATAGTTATTTTATTTTTCTTAATAAGCTTGGCTGTTTTTTCAGGAGTAAATTCCGGCACAAGCACTAATTTTCCATGCAGACTTAAAAGCGTCATATTCATACAAACAGCAAGACCATAACTATGGCAAAGGGGCAACGCCCCAAGAATTATTTCTTTCCCGTAAGACAACAAATCACCGAAACGTTCTCTTATTTGAAGACAATTTACCACCAAGTTCTTATGAGTAAGCATTGCCATTTTCCAAATCCCGCTTGTCCCGCCCGTAGGTTGAAGATTGGCAATATTGTTCGGAGAAATTTTACTAAAATTTAATTCATTTCCGATAAAAAACCGAACTTTTAATGCCTGTGTAAAGCTAACGCACCTTGATGGATTTTTAACCAGCCTTCCCCTTCTCCTGGCATAAAACGGATATAAAATCTTCTTTATTGTCGGGAGCCATTCCTTGGGACTGGCGACAACCCGCACACATGGCCAATCAACTTCAGTTTGAACAAATATGGGGTAAAGAAAATCGGCCATAAAAATAATGCTTGGCCTGGTATCAACCAATTGGGATCTAATTTCATCGGTAATCTTAATTTCCGTCACCCTTTTTTTCTTAAGTTCACCGCCGATTGACACTATATTTATTGGCACCGCTATTCTTCCGGCCATCAAGGTTGCATAGTAGGCTATTATAAACTGCGGAATATTGGGCATAAAAATAGCAATTCTATCGCCCGGATAACTGTGAAACTTTATAAACCTGGCAAGCTGAATACATTTCTTGAATAGCTCTTTATAGCTTATACTCCGGCCTTCATAACAAATGGCTGTTTTCCTATTCATAATATCGGCAGAATGAGCAAGAAGTTCGGGAATCGGCTTAATGTTTTCTTTCTTTAGCCATCTATATTCCACAAAATTTCTCCTAAATAGAGTTTTTAAGAGCTAGTCCGATTTTAATGGATTTTACCAGAGAGTCAAATACGCCAATCTTTTGTCATTCTTTATTTCAACCGATAGATTATTTTACCGCCCTCAAAAACGTGAAATGAGTCGTTTTCTTCGGAAACGGTAAAAATAGTAGTCCCCTTGAAAATATACGAGGCTGTTATGGCTGAAAGATGCCTTGAGTGGACTTTCTCGCCAAAGCCAAATTGATCCGACAAGTCCTTGAAATGGCCGGGGTAAATTTTATCGGCGATAATATGAGGTCGGAGACCTTCAATAATTATTCCTGAACGGACTATGTCGCCATTCTCATCAATAAGAATGGCTCCGTCAAAATTAACCGTTGTTTCAATATCATATTTATGGCTTTCATAATGCTTTAAAATATTTTGATGATGTTTAACATAAATATCCTGTCCGGCATCTGGTAAGTCAGTATAGTTCCTCCATTTCTCCCGCCAGCCTAGAATTACAAAAAGACCGAATCCCCTTTTGCGATTCATAAGCTTAAGAATTATTTCCGCGGTTTTTAATCTCAACTTATCGGGAAATTTTATTTTTGATTTTCCGAATACTATTTTCAGCTCGCTTAAAATCTTTTGTACATCTAACTTTCTGGCAGGATTTAATCTGTTAACATACCGCGCCAAAAGCCAGGAGCTTGACTGGACTTTCCCGCCCCGGCCGACACTATATACATCTTTACAGCCAATCTCCCGGCAAACATCAACTTCCGGCATGACTATATTCTTGCCTTTCCTGTCTCCGCCATTGGCAAAAATATCCGGCTTAAGCTCTCTTAACTCGCGACAGACGCTCATATCTTTCGGATTTGGGAGATGTTTTGTGAGTATAACTTTATCTACCCCCTTAATTGATTCAATAATTTCCTTCCTTTCGTTTTGATTCATAAAAATATGGGCCTTTTTCTTTTTCAACCAATTATCGTTATTCAAAATCACAACCAATTCATCGCCAAGTTTTCTGGCTTCTCTAATCATCCTAATATGGCCCATATGAATTGGGTCCATTCCGCCGCTCACTGCTACTACTATCTTTTTTTTCTTGTTTCTTAACATTAAATTAATTCTAATTTATATTCTAAAATTTTATCTTAACCTTCAAATGTTCTTTTATACTAATACTTTAATTTTATTTTTCAAATTTATTGGCTTATAAAACAATTGGATCATTTTGAATTTTTGCTATATATTTTTTAAGAATACAACAACAGTTATCAACAAAAAACATTTCAAAAAAATGTTTTCAGGCATATACTCAAATCAGTAATAAAAATTTTTATTTTTATTTTCTTTTTGAAAATTTTAAATTGAAAATTGCGAAAGTATGCTACCAACAAAAATATTTTTTACAAAAGGAGTCGGCATTCACAAAGAATATCTAACCTCGTTTGAGCTGGCTTTAAGATCGGCCGGAATCGCTCAATATAATTTGGTCTCGGTCTCAAGTATCTATCCGCCGAATGTAAAAAAAGTTTCTAAAGACGAAGGAGTGGCTCTGTTGCCGGCCGGTTCAGTAATACCGGCGGTAATGGCCCGCAATTCCACCAATGAACCAAACCGTCTTGTTTCGGCATCAATCGGAGTGGCAATACCAAACGACCCGAACCAATATGGATATTTGTCTGAACATCATCCTTTTGGAGAGACGGACGAAAAAGCCGGAGAATATGCCGAAGATCTGGCTGCAACAATGTTGGCCACAACACTTGGCATAGAATTTAACCCAGAGACTTCATGGGACGAGAGAGAGCAATTATTTAAAGCTTCCGGCCAGATAATTAGAACTACTAATTTCACTCAATCGGCCATCGGCAATAAGGATGGCCTTTGGACAACAGTCGTAGCGGTAGCAGTCTTAATAGAGTAAGTTTACCAGGTTCTTCCCAGGCTCTGGACAAAAGCCCTGGCTTCAGCCTCAAAGCTTGAATCAAGTTCGGTGGCAATTTTAGCCTGCTTGACCGCTTCGTTGATTATGCCTAGCCTGGAATAAACATAGGCTAAACTGGCATGGTATTCGGCATTTTTTGGCTGTAAACCAATTAATTTTTCATATATCAAGGCCAGCATTTTAAAATTATTTCTATCGCTATAAATTTTAATTATTCTTAGAAGCTCATCGTGGGTAACGCTGTTAGGATAAGTTGCGGTAAGGGCTTTTTCAAGTAAGCCGGCTGCTTCATCAAGATTTCCGGCCTCGGCTTCGGCCATACCCCAATACCAATAAGATACGCCGACATCCGGATTAAGTTCGGCGGCTATTTTGAATTGTTCAGCGGCTTTATCCAGCTGTTTTTTGTTAATATAGGCCTGCCCGCTTTCATAATAAGCCCGCACAAAAGTAGGTGATAACTCAATAGCCCTGTTGGAATGAGCCAAAGAAATATCATTATATTCTGAATTAGGATCGTCCTTACCCAACAGAATATTAAGCCGTGAAAGATAAAGATGGGGCAGATAATCAACGGGTCGGCTATCCGAATTTTTCTGAACCTCATTGATAGCATCGAAAATATATTTTTTATCTTTTAATTTTGAAAAATTTTCAAAAACCAATTGAGCATACCTGTGTCTGTATTCATAAGATCCGAATGTATTATAGTCAAGTGATTCTTTAAATTTATCAACCGCCCCCACATAATCACCCTGCCAGCTTCTGACTATACCCCTGGTCGTAGCATAATTAGCCCTAGAAGGGATAATATTTGTTTTATAAATTAAAACACCTACAGCCAATAATAAAATAAAACAGATTATTGTTTGAAAATGATAAATCTTTTGGTTCTTAGCAATTTCCGGCGCACCCATAAAAAGAAAGTTTATAAACCCTAAAACGGTAAAAAATAATATAAAGTTAGCGGAAGTATCAAAGAAAAAGAAATTATGAATCATATAAGCCACAATCAAACTGATCAGTCCTAGATAATATATGGCAAATTCATTGCGTACAGCTTTGGCAAGTTTACGCCAGAGGCCGGTAAGAGCAAAATAAAATATGGAAAGATAAGAGAACAGCCCGACAAGACCCATAGTAACAAGCACTTCCACAAACATATTATGAGCCCGGTCAAAAAGCGTTTCCGAACCGGGACCGATATAAAATTTGGGATTGAAGTTGTTGGAAAAGGGGATGTTAAAATTTTCCGGCCCCCAACCCAAAACAGTCGTTTTAAAACTGTCTTTCCAGCCCTTTATTCCCGCTTCCCAGGCCCAAAACCTGGTTTGAACAGTATAGGATTGAAGGGAAATATCGGTAATACGGGTAAGATATCTTGAATTTTTTATAAATTTAGAATCTTTAAAAATTTGGGACATCGTAAAAAGCAATATAATTAAGACAATCAAATAAACAAGATAGAGCCTTGCTTTTCTAGATTTTGAAATAAAAACATAAAGAGTTAAAAAGATAAAAAGACCAACTGCCAAACCAAGAATACTACCCCTGACTGCCGTCATTAAAATAGCCAGGGAAGAAATAAAAAAAGTAACGCCATAAAAAATTCTTCTTACCGGCAGAACATCTTTCCGAAACAAAAAGATCAAAGATAAAAATGTAACTATTAGTTCATATCCGCTAAAAAGCGCCGCATTGCCGATAGTGCCAAAAATTCTGGCACGATTGCCAGAACCAACAAAAAATTCAATATTTGTCTTTTGGCCAAATCCGTATAATGCTGATATAAATCCCACCGCTAATGCCACTTCAATAAGTTTAAGCCAGTCTTCTTTTTTTCTAAAAACCGAAACAAGAATGGAGAAATAAATAAAATAGTGTAAAAAAGACCAAAACCCGCCCATTCTTTCAAGACTTCCCCAGAAACTATCATAGAGCTGAATGCTGGTTAAGGTAGTAATGCCGAATGCTAAAGTAAAAGCAAAAAACGACCCCAAAATAGAACTGCGGCCGGACAGATAAGACTTATTCCGCCAAACTAAAATCAAATAAAAAATGAAAAGGATTTCAATAATGCTTCGAAAAACAACAACCTTGCCGAAGTGAAAAGGAGAAATAAAATCAGAAAATATAACCAGCGGTACAAGGGCAGTTATATAGATGCCGTATTTGAGAATTTTAACTAAAGTATTTTCTTTCATAGTTTAGAGAAACTATATCACAAAATGAGCCAAATTTAAATTTTTTTAAATTTAAGCTGCCATGGCAATTTAAATGACTCCCAAATAATTTTACCCGACATTTTAGACTGGCCCTCCCGCCTTTCAGAAAATGTTATCGGATATTCGGTTATATTTACATCCGCGTTCGCTAATTTATATTTAAGCTCAACCAGGAATGCATAGCCGTCGGATTGGATATTGTTTAAATTTATCTTGAACAAAGATTCTTGACGATATGCATTAAATCCGGTGGTTAAATCTTGAATCTTTAGATTTAAAATGGCTCTCACATAGAAGTTAGCGACTTTACTCAAAACTTTTCGATGAAATTTCCAATTCTCGATTTTTCCTCCACTAATATAACGTGAACCGATAACAACATCATGTTCAGCCAACTGTTTAAGCATCCCCGGAATAACCCTGTAGTCATGAGAAAAATCAGCATCCATGGTCACAATATATTCAAAATCCTCACGTACGACATCCGATGTCATACTGTATGACATCGGATGTCGTACATCTTTTCTAATCAATTGAAAACCCTCAATACAGGCTCTCCCATAACCAAAATTATTTTTACGATTTATAATAAATAAATTAGGGTATAGGTTTTTTATTGAACCTAAATACTCTTCGGTTCCATCCTGTGAATTGTCGTCAGCTACCAGAACAGAAATCTCCGGCATTAAATCAAATATAGCCGGAATTAATTTTTCCAGATTTTTTTTCTCATTTAGGGTTGGAATTAAGATGATGCTTTCTCTTTCCATAAAAATAAAATGATAAATACCGATAAATATAACGGCAGATAATAAATTAACCTATTGTTCCAAAAGGTAGTCTGATAATAATTCCATAAGGGCGCAAAAATAAAATAAGAATCGATGATAACCAAAAATATCAACCATCTGTACTTTAGTAAATAGCTAATCGAAGCCAGGGCCAGAAGAACAATCATTGGTAAAAGATATTTTGAGAATGAGAATGTCAAGCTGCCAACCAGAACAATATTAAGCAATATGGCCAATATTATTTCTTTTCTTAATCTGAAATTTTTGTCCCGCCACAAAACCAAAACGCCAATAATAACCGCCAGCGGAGACAGTAAAATTTTTCGATAATGTAACAGAAGATTGGCTCCGACCCTAGCAAACCCTTTCCAGTCCAAGATAAAACTCTCACCTAATGGCGGTGGATTGCCCGGATCAAAACTGCCTTCATAAGAATTAATGGCCGCATTATTTATCAAATGGCCGGTTTGATAATAACTGACGCCAAGATACAACCCTCCAATAGTCAAAGCAATAACCATGTTAACAGCCCATATATTGAGATTAAACCTCAATATAAACAAATCCTTGCTAAATAAAGGAAATAAAACTAAAGAAAATGGCTTTACGATTCCTCCATATGCCCAGCTAATGGGAGTCCACGGTTTTTTATTTATAGCTCCATAAATAGTTAAAAGAACAAAAAACAAAAGCGCCGCTTCCTGAAATCCTCGTAGCATAGTCGTATAGACATAAGGCATCAAGATAACCAGCAACATAAAATAAATTCCTGCCCGTTTATTAGCATAAAAGTCCCGCCCGATAAAATAAGCCAAAGGTAAAGAAAGCAGATATAAAATCGTTGAAGTTATAATTATTGAGATATGAGATCCGGTCAGCCAAAATATAAAAACGGATAAAATGGACAGTCCTTGAAATCCGTAAAAAGACTCAAAATCAACTACGCCTCGAGCCAAAGATTCCGTAAACCCCTCGTAATGCTCCCCATCATCCATCATTACCGGTGTCGCCATAATAAAATAGGCCAGCATAACACCAACCGCAAAAACTAATAATAATTTTTCTGATCTATCCACTTGAAATAGTTAATTTTCTTGTTAAATATATAAATGAAATTAAATGCGACACCGTAAACCATAGCGTAACCATAATTACCGAACCCCATAAACCATAATTTTTAATCAGCCATAGTCCGAGGGGAATGCCGGCTCCAAGAATAGTAAGATTAACAAGTATCGATATCTTAACCTTATTAATCGCCCGCCACATTGGGCCAAGCCCCACGCCAATACCAAATAATGCTCCGTAAACCATTAAGCCAAAAATATAACTGACGCTGGGTACAAAGCTTTCTCCGTACATAATTCTGAAAGCCAAGGGCGACACAACAACGGCGCTAAAAGTTAAGGCAATAGAAATAAATAAACCAAACATAGAAACCCTGATAAAATTACTCTTGAGTCTAGTCGGATCCTCAATCTGAATTTTTGGAAATTCCATATTTAAAAGAACCGATACCGGCCCGAGCAGACTTAAGGCAAGGTTCAGATAGCCAAATGCCAGCTTAAAAAACGCCACTTCTTCGGTCGAAACATATATACCGGTTAGAACAACCGGCAAAGCCATATATAGATTACCCATATTCCTGTCCACCGCAACCCAAAGACTGAATTTTAAATATTTAAATACTGAAATATCTTTAGTAATCCGAAATAATTCCATTAAAGAAGGAAAAATTTCATAATTCTTTCTAAGCCATTTCCAGATTAAAACAGAAAAAATAAACACAAATAAGGCCCCGGCCAATTGCCCGCTGACCCCGCCAAGAACGCCAAAACCAAGAAATATAAAGAGCAGTGAGAAGCCGAAGCGTAAAAATTGATCACCAAAAATAATTAAGGCTAAAGCTTTAATTTTTCCAGAAACTTGAAGGCTTAATTGGGTTAAGGCGCTAAAAGACGACGAAAAAAATACCGCCAAAATAACTATTCCCGAATACCAGCCTATTATTGAATTACCATAAAAATAGTCGGCGATCCGAGGCACAAAAAAGAAAATAATTAGAGTGGTCAGACCACTATAAAAAGTAATTTTTAACAAAAAGGCTAAAGCTTCCCGCAATTCTTCTTTATCATTTCTAGCATAAGCCGAACTGACTAAAGTCGCCACTGCATCCTGCATTCCTGCCCCTAAAAGCAAACCAGCCAAAGCCGCCAGGCCGATTGCCAAACTGTAAACGCCAAAAAACTCAGGCTGTAACAGTCGGGCGATAAGTATCCCAAAAACCGCCTGCGCCAGCGTCCCCCCAAAACTCCCCATCTGCAAAATCGCTACATTCTTGACAAACAAATTCTGCCGTAAATAATTTATTTTTTGTTTAAACAATTAAGTTAATTTAAATTTCAAAATCCAAGCAAAGCGCCAAATGATCAGAAACCTCATCGGGAAGAACTTTAAAATCTTTTACATTTATATCCGGCGATACAAAAACATAATCCGAATATTTATTTGGAAAATGAAAAGATGAGGGACGGGTTGAATTAATTCTGTATTTATCTATCAGATTTACCATGCCTTCTTCTAGCATTTTCAGACTCTCCGTCCCGGGCCATAGGTTAAAATCTCCGGCCATTATTTGGGGACCGCTATATTTATCTAAAAAAGCCTTAATTTTTTTTGACTGTTCAAGCCGGCGCGGGCGATCAAGTTTATCCGACCCATCCCATAAACCGTGGAAATTCACAATTAATTGACCATTATCCAGAATAACGTAATTCAAGTCACGCCAAAGATGTTCCGTCTCTTCGTTGAATATACTGGAATCATGAATCTCTACTTCCCCGCTTTCTTTAACGCCAATATCTTTTTTTACAAAAAATCCAACATCTTTTAAATGTCCTCCATTTCTGGAATAACTTTTTGAGTAATTATTAAAACCGCCCAAAATATTTTTAATTTCAGCTGAAGTTAGAAATGATATGCCATTTCTAGATATCGGTCCCGGCATTTCCTGAAATAAAAAAATATCCGTTTCGGCAGAGTGCTTTTTCAAAAATTCGGCTAACGGCTCCCTAATCTCTCCCCGCAGAAGATTAAGAGTTGTCATTTTCATGTTAATAGAATTCTAAATCTCTTACTCTCAAATTTCTAGTGCAATTAAATTCTGAAAGACTTCGTTAGGTTTTTTCCAGCCCAAGACTTTTCTAGGCCGACCGTTTAGAAGGTCTTGGGCTCTTTTAATTTCTTTTAATGTGACTTTTGAAAAATCAGTTTTCTTGGGAAAGAATTGTCGGATAAGTCCGTTAGTATTCTCATTTGTTCCTCTTTCCCAGGGACTGTAAGGATGAGCGAAGTATACTTTGACGTTGGTATCTCTGGTAAACAGTTTGTGTTGTCTCATCTCAGTTCCCCGATCGTAGGTTAAGGACCTAGCTAGTTCTTGGGGAATCTTCTTAACCATCTTAGCAAATGATTTGTAGACTTCCCAGGAATCCCTAGCTTTAAGGGGAACCAACATAGTGAATCGGGTTGTCCTCTCAACTAAAGTTCCGAGGGCTGTTTTTTGATTTTTGCCAATTATCAGATCTCCTTCCCAGTGACCGGGAACGATCCGGTCTTCTACTTCTTTGGGTCTTTCATCAATGCTCAGCATATCAGTAATTTTCTCACTTTTTTGATATATATTCTTTGTTTTGCCTCTGGCTTTTCTTCTTTGCCTAAGGCAGGCGATTAGTTT
>Ga0209541_10001415_pt1 | contig 47787 bp, 41 predicted proteins | sample RifCSPlowO2_01_FD_184027 | JGI IMG/M metagenome (GOLD analysis project Ga0209541, IMG submission 184027) | Groundwater microbial communities from Rifle, Colorado - Rifle CSP2_plank lowO2_0.1 (SPAdes) (version 2) | ecosystem: Environmental > Aquatic > Deep subsurface > Groundwater | place...
ACCGATTCCGCTCCGCTAGCCGCTTACACTAAATGTCTGCCGCAATGCGGTTTTGGCGCCAAAGAAACCAGCGTGCCGAAATTCGGCGAGGCAACTTTGGTTTGGCAGTGTAATTATAATGCTCCGTCGGCGGATAAAGGCAGCTGCAAAATTGATAATACCGAGGTCTCGGCAACCGGAGGAACTTTATCGGTTCCGGTTACGGATTCCACTACCTATGTTTTATCGTGCGCTAATGTGGACGGAACTATTAGTATTCCGACCGTCATTAAGGTCCTGCAACCGGGCATACAAGAGGTGAGACCTTGACTTTTTTACCAGCATCTGTTATTACTAAGTTGTTCTTAAAAAATTGAAAAGGGGGCGTGAAAATGAAAAAACTGTTGTTGGTATTGCTGTTTTTAGGGTTAGCCAAATGTGCTCAGGGTGAGGAAGTGGCTGGGTCTACGGATTCCGTCAAATCTCCGCCTAAGTTGGCAACAGAACATTCGTGGGGCGCGAGCATCGGGACCGGCGTTACGGAGGTCTCTTTATATCGTTCGGGTATCAAGTCGGAGCAATCAACCATTGATTGGGAGTTGAGTTATCTCTGGCGAAAAAAGAAACGGCTGGTTTGGGGTTTGGCCGGAGGATCGTCTTCTTTCCAATCGGCTCAACCGGAAGCAAGCGGGAGGGCGAGTGATATTGCTTTTCTCGTTGGCTACTGGTCCAACCGAATGAAGAAATCCACCTTCGGCTGGCACATCCACACCGGTCTTGGCCTCAGTTTCTTTGATTTAGAAAGTAAAACCGTCAATTCCAATTCGAATGATTTGGTTTCCATAAGCGGAAGATTCGGCGTGGGATTGGATTATTACTTTTCCAAATCAGAAAGAAAAACTTGGGCCTTGACCACAGAATGGGCGCTGGTGGATAGAGTAAAAGGGGTTATTGTTTCTTCTCGGCCAGATAACCTTCACGTGGCCAACAGCGTTGTCCGTTTGGGAGTTCGGATATGGTATTAAGGCAATCCCCCGCCGCTTTTTGAAAAAAGCGGCGGGGGATTTTTTGTTTTTATGTTATAATTTAAGTTATGCACGGAAGGACCGCTTTAATTTTGTTATTCCTTATCGTAGTTTTTTTTGGTTATGCTAATATCGCCGAAGCTCATTGCAAGTGGAGTCATCCGCACCATTGCATAGCTGATACGTTTAACAGAACTTGGGATCTTATAAAAGACGTTGTCAGCACCATGGTCAATACTTTTGTAGTTATACCTGTCGGAATAATGGCGGGAGAGGATTTTGATTGGGCATTATGCAGATGGGAAAACCGCGATGATCTTTTTCCTGATTGTGGCGGCGGTGGCGGCGGTGGGATTGTGATTCCGGCGGTGGGAGGCGAAGCCTGCGTTTCAGCCGCCAAAGTAATTTTTTATAATAATTCCGGCCCCAGAACCGCGGACGAAGAAAATAAAACCGTTAAAATTTACCGTTTCACTATCGGTAGTTCCGTAGGTAACGCTTCTTTAATTGATTGGTTTATGCGTTTGCGGACTCAAGTTGGTAATGGCTTAACGTCTCTTTACAATACTGAAAGCATAGACGAAGAATACTATGGAAAATGGGATTATGGCCAAGGGCAGTACGCTCCCGGCGGAGCAGTGGATTATTACCGGTTTGACAAGGCAACTGAATCCGCGCCGCTCCTGGAAGTTCCGTATAAAGATTTCTGCGACGCAAATGGTGTTTGCCGGTTTCTTGATAAAACCGCGCAAACCGATTCTTACTCAGCTTATGTGGCAAAAACCACGGCAACCTATAATGTGATTTCGCCGGAAAATGAAGTGGTGTATCCGATTCAGATCAAATGCCCGTCGGGTTCTTATGATGCGCAACGCGGAGTATGCGTAATCTCCTATGACCGGTGGATAGATCCAACAACCTATATCAATTACGACAACGGCACAATCGGAGTTGGCATAGAAAGAAGCGGCCCTAGAACTTTCAGTTATTATTTAACTGATGCCAATGGCAATAAAATTTACAGCCAAGGCACCAGTTTTGCGCTTAAAGAATCTCTTAATCTTTTGGTTGCCTATTCATTGCAAGGCGAATGTTCATCTGGTTTCACCTTTGATTCTACAACCGGAAGCTGCAAGTCGTCGTCGGGCTACTATGGCCCGACCGAGCCCACGGCTTTGTACATCAACTACAACAACGGGAGAATTCTCGCAAAAGAAGAAGCAAAGCAAGGCTTGGATTTTGAACTTTGCCAGTCGAAGTATCAGAGGTATGCGGAGAGTTGGTGCAGCAGCGCGTTTCTTTATTACGGCGTAGAAAAAATTAAAATCGGAGATTTTGCTTACCGCGAAAGAACTGCCACCGGAGGCTTCGATAAGTATTTGGTCACTCCTAATACCAATTTTATTCTTGAGCGGACGCCGGAAAAGCGGCCAGTCATAAATAAATTTTTGTCTGCTGCTTCCGGACAGGGGACGGTTTTCCCGCGCCTAAACTTGGTTTACCCGATACAATATTTTAATCGGGGGACCGCAATTTTTGGGCCGGTAAAAATCGGTCCGCCGGAAGCCTGCCCGGCTGTTCCTAAGCCGGTAGTTTCTATTGTTAATCAATCGCCAATTGCGGTTACCTTGAGCATTAATATCGGCGATGCCAAATTTTTTGAGGCAGTAGGGGGTTACCTTTACGATGTTTACCGGGATGGCGCGGAAATCAAAGCGCAAATATCCGGAACGGAGACGGTTTTCACCGACAGCGGATTAAAACCGCATACCAAATATATTTATACCGTGAAGTCGCCCAGCGCTCGGGTGGCGCCGGCCGAGACGGTTCAGATTTCTGATTCGGCGGAAGGGTATACTTTAGCTAAACCAGAATGCGTTTTTTGGGCAGATAAAACCGAGGTAGTTAAATTTGGCACTACTAACCTTAATTGGAATTGTAAATATACGGACCCGGTTTTGGACAGCGGCTCTTGCTCAATCAGCGGCATGGGTTCAATTTCCGGCGCAACCGGTTTAGTGAAAATCAATTTAAAAGAAATCGGAACTGCTTATACTTTGAGCTGCAGCAATATGGATGGCGCCGTTAGCATTCCCATTTCCATTAAAGTTCTGGAGCCGGGCATAAAAGAAGTGAGACCATGAATAAAGGCCAGGTGATGTTAATCACGGTTCTGATTTTATCCGGAACTATTCTAGGCGCGACCACGATTGCCGGGCTTTTGACGCTTTATCAAATTCGTCAGGCTTCGGATGTCATGAATTCTACGAAAGCGATTTTCGCGGCGGATTCCGGCCTGGAATGGCGGTTGTATAAGTTTTTTAAACAGGATTCGCAAGTTTGCCAGGAATGTCCGGACGGCGGCGCTTGCCCCCAGCCGGTTTTTGAAAACAGCGCCGCTTTTCAGGCCACTTGCGTTTCGGTTGGCGGCGCCGCAACCAGCACCGTGATAAAATCCACCGGCATTTCCGGAAATGCGGCGCGGGCGCTAGAAATTGTTTTACAATAATAATAATGGATAAAAAGCAAGCCAAAGAACGGGTAGAGAAACTTAAAAGGGAAATTGAGAAGTACCGCTACGCTTATCATGTTTTGGATAAGTCGCTCATTTCGGATGCGGCTTTGGATTCTTTAAAAAAAGAACTTTTCGATTTGGAACAGCAGTTTCCGGAATTAATTACCTCGGATTCGCCGACTCAACGAGTCGGCGGCCAGCCGCTCAAGGAATTTAAGAAAGTTCGGCACGAAACGCCGATGCTTTCTTTTAATGACGCCTTTTCTAAAGAAGATACGCAGGCGTGGCTGGAGCGGCTGGAAAATTATTTAGAAAGAAAAATAAAGTTCGGCGAGAGAACTTTTTTTTGCGAGCTGAAAATTGACGGTTTGGCAATTGAATTGGTTTATGAAAATGGGATTTTGGTTCAGGGCTCAACTCGCGGCGACGGCATAACCGGCGAGGATGTTACTCAAAATTTAAAAACGGTGGAAGCGATACCAATGAAGTTGAAAGTCCCGAAGAAACTGGTTATCCGCGGCGAAGTTTTTTTAACTAAAAAAGAATTTGACCGAATTAACAAAGAACAGGAGAAAAAAGGAGGGAAAACTTACGCCAATCCGCGGAATATCGCCGCCGGTTCCATCCGCCAGCTGGACTCGAAAATTACCGCCGGCCGGAAACTGGACTCTTTTGCTTACGACATCATATCTGACCTCGGCCAGAAAACGCACGAGGAGGAGCATGATATTTTAAAATCCCTGGGATTTAAAACTAATTTCCACAATAAACCTGCCGCGACATTGAAAGAGGTTTTTGACTTTCATGATTATTGGTCCAAGCATCGCGACAAAATTCCTTATGAAATTGACGGAATTGTGGTAATTGTGAATAACAATAAGGAATTTGATGACGGCGGGGTAATCGGCAAGGCGCCGCGGGCGGCCATTGCTTTCAAATTTGCCGCCAAAGAAGCGACTACTATAGTTGAAGGCATTCAAGTGCAAGTCGGGCGCACCGGAGTTTTGACGCCAGTGGCGGCATTAAAGCCGGTTTCCGTTGCCGGAGTTACGATTTCTCATGCGACTTTGCATAATGCCGATGAAATTAAGCGCTTGGATGTGCGAGTGGGGGATACGGTGATCGTGAGCCGCGCCGGAGACGTTATCCCAAAAATCACTAAAGTCTTAAAGGACTTGCGGCCGAGAGGCGCCAAAGAATTTGAAATGCCGAAAAAATGCCCGATTGATAATTCGCCGGTGCTGCGCGACGGCGTAGCGTATAAATGCGGCAATAAAAACTGCGGCGCTCGCCATCGGGAACTGCTTTATCATTTTGTTTCCAGAAATGCTTTTAATCTTGAAGGCCTTGGCCCCAAAATTATTGACCGGTTTTTGGATGAAGGGCTGATTGCCGATGCGGCGGATATTTTTAGTTTAAAGGAAGGCGATATCGCCGTCTTAGAGCGGTTTGGCGAAAAATCCGCGAAAAATATCGTAGTAGAAGCGGCGGCAAAAAGGAGAATTAGTTTACCGCGATTTTTATATAGTTTGGGAATTTTGCATGTCGGCGAGGAAACCGCTCGCCTGTTGGCGAGCGAGTTAAAAGTGAAAAGGGAAAAGTTAAAAGTCAAAGAAATTTTGAATTATTTTAAAAATTTATCTTTAGAAAATCTGCAGGAAATTCCTGATATCGGTCCGAAAGTGGCGCAAAGCATTTACGGCTGGTTTCGTGATAACCGTAATATCAAATTTTTGGAAAAATTAGAAAAAGCCGGCATTGGAATAGATAGTCAAATGCCACCTGTCAAAGGTCAAAGGTTAACCGGTTTATCTTTCGTTTTGACCGGCGGCTTGGAATCTATGTCCCGCGATGAGGCCAAAGAAAAAATCCGGGAGCTCGGCGGCGACATTAGCGAATCGGTTTCCAAGAAAACTTCTTATGTAATAATCGGATTAGAACCTGGCTCAAAATTTACTAAAGCCCGGAAACTGGGAATCAAGGTTTTGGATGAAAAACAATTTTTGGAGATGTTAAAATAGATTAATTAAGTATTGGTTGACGGGAATTTTATTATATGTTATTCTATGGAAAGCTTCAAGATTGACATCATAAGGATATAAATTCAAAGGAGGCATCAGAATGAGAAAGGCGATTTGGATTGCGGGAATATTTTTTGTGAGTCACCCCGTTTATGCCCTAAACACTGATGACGTGACGGTTGCTCTTTTTACGTTAAGTTCGAATCGTCTTGTGGGAGAGGTGGTAGCATCTCCGGACTTGGAAGATGCGCTTTTAAGCATTGAGGAGTATCGCAATCTGACCGCGCTGGTTCAGTCTGTTCAGAATGGCCGGAAGTTGAGCGATGCTCAGGTGGCAGAGGCGGAAATTTTATGCAAGGAAGCTCTGGAAGAGTTAAACTCCCGCACGCTTTTTGGTTTTGGCGGCAGGAAGATATTCAGGCGCGTTATGAAGAAAGTGGACCAAATTATATTGGAAGTCGTGAATGAAAATCGCCGAGTGGATGAATGGGACGGCCGACAGCTCTCGAGGCGGTATCGGAAAACGCTCAACGAGCTGCTTGACTACGCAGAGATTCGTTACAAGGCATTTCAGAAAGAACTGCTTCAAAACGAAAATTCTCATTAACCGCTTTCTATCAAGCGGCCCTTTCAAGGAGGCCGCTTTTTTATTTTTAAAATTCTTATATAATTATAGGATACCAGGATACGAACTAACCTATGCTTACTAAAGAGGATTTAGAACATTTGGCTGAATTGGCCAGGATTGAATTAAAAGAAAAAGAGGAGAAAAAGCTGCAAAAAGATTTAAGCAGCATTTTAGATTATTTCCAAGAGTTGCAAAAGGTCAACACCGAAAATATAAAACCAATGACCGGTGGAACGGATTTGGTTAGCGTGGTAAGGGAGGATTTTTTGGGGAAGACTGATGATACCGGTAAGGGACCAGAGGCCTTTCCGGAGCAAGAAAGGGGATTTTTGAGAGTGCCGCCAATTTTTTAATGCATTTGCACGATTTAACTATAAAGAAATTTCACCAAGGCCTTCTTAACAAGGAGTTTTCTGCTTTGGAAATAACACAAGATTTTTTTAATTGGATTGAAAAAAAAGACCAGGAAATCGGCGCTTATCTTAGTTTGAATAAGGATTTAGCGGTTAGGCAGGCAGAAGAAGCAGACCTTAAAATTGCCAAAAACGAACCGGTCAGTTTACTTGCGGGCGTTCCGCTTGCTGTTAAAGATAATCTTTTAATTGATGGCCTGCCGGCTACCGCCGCTTCCAAAATTTTAAAGGATTATACGGCCAGTTATGACGCGACAGTAATTAAAAAATTAAAATCCAGCGGCGCGGTATTTTTGGGGAAAACCAATATGGATGAGTTTGCTATGGGTTCTTCCACGGAAAATTCCGCATTTCAGCAAACCAAAAATCCCCACGATTTGACCAGAGTTCCCGGCGGCTCTTCCGGCGGTTCAGCGGCCGCGGTGGCCGCGCATCTGGCAGTCGCAGCGCTTGGTTCGGATACCGGCGGTTCCGTCCGCCAGCCAGCGGCATTTTGCGGCGTGGCAGGATTAAAGCCGACTTATGGAGCGGTTTCGCGATTCGGGCTTATTGCCATGGCTTCCAGCTTGGACCAAATCGGGCCGTTCGCGAAAACCGTTGAGGACGCAGCGATTCTTTTTAAAGAGATTGCCGGGCGGGATGCGATGGATTCCACCAGTTCGCCGCAAGCCGATAGTTACGGCGAGGAATTGTTTAATCCTAAATTGGAAGACATTAGAAAATTAAAAGTCGGCATTCCGAAGGAATATTTTGCGGGAGGTTTAGAAAAAGAAATGGGAGCTAAAATTGATGAAGTTGTTAAAGCTATTAAAAGCTTGGGTCTGGAAATTAAAGCGATCAGTTTGCCCCATACCAAGTACGCGCTTTCCTGCTATTACATTATTATGCCGGCTGAAGTAAGCTCAAATTTGGAGCGTTTTGACGGCCTGCGCTACGGCACCCGGCAGAAAGCGGATTCTTTGTTAGAATTATATAAGAAGAATCGGGAAGCGGGTTTCGGCGAGGAGGCGAAACGGAGAATTTTTCTTGGAACTTTTGTTTTATCCGCCGGTTATTATGACGCTTATTACGCTAAAGCCCAGAAGGTGCGGCGGCTGATTAAGCTGGATTTTGATGAAGCGTTTCAGGATGTAGATGTTATTTTAACTCCGGTTACGCCGACGCCAGCTTTTAAAATTGGCGAGAAGACCGCTGACCCGCTTTCCATGTATCTTTCCGATATTTTTACCATTCCGGCTAATTTAGCCGGTTTACCCGCCGTAGCTATTCCGATAAAAGCGAAGGCGGGCTTGCCTGTTGGCTTTCAGCTTATTGGCAAGCCTTGGCGTGAGGCGGATATTTTGGGAATCGGGCAATATTATGAAAAATTATAAATATGGCTATTAAAAAACCAGAACTTAGCGGCGGCCGATCCGGATTGGATTTGTTTATTTTAGCTTTACTGCTTGCGGCGATTGTTCCGGTAGTAATCAATTTTTTTTCTTTTACTCTTGACCCTCTGGGATTGGCATTGAAAGCAAGAGATTACCTCGCCCCCATTTTGGAACGGAATCTTTGGTGGCTCCAAAATTTATCTTTGATTTTATCAGCGCTGTTTTTGTGGGGAATCATTTATATCTTCATTAGAACTAATTATTTGGAAATTAAAAGAGAACGATTTTTAGATATTTTGGGCAAGGGTTATGTTTCCCGCCGCCGAGCAATTAAGGGGTGGCGGCAAATTCAAAAGCGGCTTTGGTCCAGGGAACAAAATCAGTGGAAGTTGGCTATTTTGGAGGCCGACCACATTTTGAATGAAATTTTGAAGATGTCCGGTTATTTGGGGCCTAATCTGGAAGAAAAGCTGGAATTGATTACTTCGGCGCAGTTAACCAATGTGGAAGATGTAAAAAGAGTTCATCAAATCCGTCATAAAATCGCGAGCGACCCGAGTTTTGAAATTTCTTTTGAAGAAACAAAGGAAATTATTGGCATCTACAAAGAATCTTTTAAAGAATTGAATCTAATTCAAGGTTAAAGTATTCTAAGAATAGCTTTATTTAACCTATAAATCGGTTAGGGATGAAGCTTAAAGGGGGCTCGGAAGAAGAATTTGAGAAGTGGCGATTAAAAATGTTGGCTACTAAGAGGACGGATGTATTCAAGGGATTCTTGGAAATCAGCAAATTATTAGACAGCAATCATTCGGTGGAGGAGGTGGTTGAAATTTTAGCAAAGGTCAAACTAAATACAAAAGTTAAGCTGAAAGATTTGGGATATCTGGCGCTGGCGGTTTCCATATTTCACGAGAAAGGGAGAAGTTTCCGTTTTAATTGGAATAGGTTTTGGCAAGGAGAGGATTGGGCCCTTGATGGAGAAATATCTGGATTAGAAAGGATTTTCGACCCCTATAGTAAATAAAATTAATCCCCGCTAAGCGGGGTTTATATTTGGCTAGAAAAATGATAAAATTTAAAAGTGCCGATATTTAAAACCAAAAATGAAAATTTTTTCAAAAAATGGTCGCCAGAAATGGCCTATGTTTTAGGATTTTTCGCGGCGGATGGTAATTTAACTATTGGAAAGCGCGGAAATCATTATATAGAATTCACATCTTGCGATAAAGTGATTTTAGGAAGAATTAGAATAGCTTTAGATTCTGACCACAAAATCTCTTTAAGAAAAAGAATTGGTAATCATAAACAGTGTTTTAGAATACAGATTGGCAGTAAGATTCTTTTTGGTGATTTGGTTAGTTTTGGATTTACGCCTAACAAAAGCAAAAAACTGGCTTACCCGAAAATACCAAACGAATATTTTAGATATTTTGTTCGAGGATATTTTGATGGCGATGGTCATGTAACTACTGGTACCTATAAAAAATCTGATCGCAATAAATTCATTCGAATATTATTTTCTGGATTTACTTCTGGGACGAGGAGTTTTTTGGAGAGATTAAAAGATAATTTAATGAAACTACAAATAGTCAAAGGTGGCACATTACACTATTCGAAGGGTTACCGATTAAATTTTTCAACTGGTGATAGTTTAAGGCTCTATGAATTTCTTTACAAAGGCATAGGTAATGGTTTATATTTAACAAGAAAGAAGCAAGTCTTTGAAAAATATTTAAATGCGGTGGTAGCTTAGCTGGCCAAAAGCGCCTCCCTGTGAATTCGCAGCTTCTAAAGGAAACTTTAGAATGAACATTTTGGGATAACGGTGAAACCCTGAATAAATAAAGTAGGGGCAATACCGTGGGAACCCCGCACAATGCGGGGGCTCCGTAGAGACTAGATACCAAAGCACCTAACCCAATTTTTGGTATGGTGAAGATATAGTCCACGCCATTATGTAAATAATGGGTTCGTGCACGGAGGAGATCGCCGGTTCAAATCCGGTCCACCGCGCAAAATTAAAAATCGGCCGTTAGCCGATTTTTAATTTTTGCGACCGGATTTGAACGGGAAGGGGTCGGGAAACGGGAGTTTCCCGTGTAGGAAGGCAGCCCCTCCGCAAGCCTGCGGAGGGGCGTCGGAAAACCGAGGGTTTCCGAGTTGTTCATATAGCGAAGCGCCGGTCCACCGCGCAATTACAAAAACAGAGCCTATATTTTTGACTTTGAGCAAGGTTTTTATTATAATATGGTTAGCGGGGTAGAGAAGCGGTTATCTCGTTTGGCTCATAACCAAAAGATCGTTGGTTCAAATCCAACCCCCGCAACACTTAAAATCTATTTTTAATTATTGTCCAAATTCCGATTAAGCCGTCCCAAAAAGAAATTTTTTTGCCTTCTTGAAAAGTGCGCGGCCGATAGCCAATTGGCACTTCTTTGATAACGTTGCCGCGCTTTAAAATTTTGCAAGTTACCTCTTCACAGAATTCAAAGCCGTTGCTTTGAAGATTAAGAGTTCGCAGTATTTCGGTTGGGAAAAGTTTATAGCCGGTGTTGATATCCGTCAAGCGGGTTCTAAAAAGAAGATTGACGAGCGAGGTCAGCAGGCGGCCGCCGAGATAATACGGCAGATAACCGCGGCCGGCGGTTCCTAAATTTCTTGAGCCGTAGATGACGGCCTTCGGTGATTGTTCTGCTGTTTCAATAAGTTTTTGCCAATCCGCCGGGTCATATTCCAAATCAGCGTCTTGAATAATAACATAATCTCCTTTTACGAAGTGAAGGGCGGTTTTAATAGCCGCGCCCTTGCCGCGATTGCGCTTGTGAAAAAGAACCTGGTATTTAGCCGCCAATTTTTTTAAAATTTCTCTGGTGCCGTCAGTTGAACCGTCATCCACGATGAGGATTTCTTTTTTGAAATTTGGCAGCTGAGTTTTTTCTGTTGCTTCTAAAATTTTTTCTATGGTTTTTTCTTCGTTATAGACCGGGATAATGATGGATAAGATTTTGGCCATAGTTTTATAATAGTTTAAAATGGAATTATGGCAATAAAACGAAACTGGCTTTATTTTTTATTGGGAACACTTTTAATTTCCGCCTTTTTCCATTTTCGTTCGCCGAATATTCCGGACCCGGACAGCCTTTATCATTTGCGCCATGCTTGGCTCTATCGGACCGGTTCCATGGTTGATACTGGCTTTCCATGGACTTATTATTCGGTGATTCGGCTCCTGGGAGCGGACCTTTGGTATGGCTTTCACTTGTTTTTAACGCCTTTTACTTATTTTGGCGATTTGCTGTTCGGCAATAAAGCGGTGGGAATTTTTATGACTGCCGGGTTATTGCTTATTTTCGGCTGGATATTAAAGCGGCACCAAATTAGCCTGCCGTTTTTTTGGCCGTTTATTTTTTTCTTTTCCGTTCCGAACGCCCTTTTCCAGCTTTTGATGGTTCGCCCGCATTTGCTTTCTTTGGCTTTAAGTATTGCTCTTTTATCCGTTTTAATCAGCGGCAGTTGGCCGGCAGTTTTTTTGCTAAGCGCCTTGATTGTTTTTTTCCACTTAAGCTTTTTTTGGATTGCCCCGGGAATTGCATTTTTAATTTTCCTTCTCCGGATATTCCATAATCATAATTGGAAACTTGGGTTGGCGAATTTTCTATGGGTTATCGTAGGCACGGCCTTGGGCGCGCTTCTGCGTCCGGAACCCCTGGCCGCGCTTCAACTCGTTTATATCCAGGTGGTGAAATTATTGGTGGAAAAACAAAGCAGTTTGCCGCTGCTTTTCAGTCGTGAACTTGCGCCTTTGAGTTTTGGAACGCTTTTTCAAACTTCATTTTTATTTCTTATCCTATGGGTGCCGGCAATCTTTATTTCGGTTTGGGCGCTTTATCGTTCCCGCCTTATTTTTTCTAAAATAGTTCCGGAAGTTAAGATTTTTTTGCTTGGGAGCGGATTTCTTTCTTTGGTTTTCTTTTTGATGAGCGTTTTTATCGCCCGGCGGTCTTATATTTTCTGGGTTGCCTTTGGAATGATTTTTAGCGCCGGCGTTTACGGCTATCTTTTGCCGAAAAAATCTCAAAATTTCGGTTTAATGATTATAGCGATTATTTTTCTATTGATGGTTCCTTACGCTATTTATAAAAATGATATTGGTATGAGAACCGCCGCTCTGCCGCCGGATTATTTAAAAGCTCCCGCTCTTTGGCTGGGGGATAATAGCAATCCCGGCGATATCGTTTTTAATACCCATTGGGATAATTTCTCCGCCTTGTTTTTTTGGAACCAGACCAATTATTATATCGGCGGCATGGACCCGATTTTCCAATACGTTTATAAGCCGGAGCTTTATTGGAAGTTCCATCACATTTCCAAAGATGAATTTGGCGATTTGACTTGCGGTGAAGCGGTTTGCGGCCGCTCTAATACCGAAGATGTTTATAAGGTTTTGAAAGAAGATTTTAAGGCGAAATATATTTTAGCGGAAAAAAGGCGGAATCCGAATTTATTGGCCTTTTTAAACCAAGATTCCCGATTTGAGGAATCATTTAATAATGGTAAAGAAATGATTTTTTTGCTAAAATGATTTGGGATAAATAATGCCTGTGTAGCTCAGTGGCAGAGCAAGGTCTTCATAAGGCTTGGGTCGGAGGTTCAATTCCTCCCACAGGCACAAATTTAAAAAACCGAATTTTCTTACTGGCTTTTTTATTTGGCTATAATTTTTTATACTTATACTAATGAGAAATAACATCGTTGAAGACATTAAAGCGCGCGTTTTTAAGCTGATTAAGGAAGCGAAAGACGTAAAATCTTTGGAAGAGGCGCGGGTTAAATTTTTAGGCAGGAAAGAAGGCGAACTTACCAAACTTCTGCGTTCTTTGAAGGATTTGCCGCTGGCGGAAAAAAGAAAAATCGGACCGGCCGCGAATGCGCTCCGGAAAGAACTGGAAGCCTTATTGGTTCAGAAATTGGAATCCTTTAAAGCTCTGCCTGCCGGCAGGCAGAGCAAAATTGGTATTGATGTCACGATGCCCGGCAAAAAAGTGTTCCGCGGCGGCGTTCATCCGATTACTTTAGTGGAAAAGGAAATACGGGAAATTTTCAAGGCGATGAATTTTTCTGTGATGGAGGGGCCGGAGGTGGAATCTGAATATTATAACTTTGACGCTTTGAATATTCCTCAAGACCATCCGGCAAGGGATATGTGGGACACATTTTGGCTCCGCCAAAATGAAGTCAAAAGTCAAAAGTTAAAAGTTAAAAGTGAAAAATTATTGCTCAGAACTCATACCTCGCCGGTGCAAATCCGATATATGGAAATTCATAAGCCGCCGTTCCAGATTATTGTTCCGGGCCGGGTATTCCGATATGAGGCAACTGATGCTTCTCACGAAATCAATTTTTATCAAGTTGAGGGTTTGATGGTTGGCAAAGACATCAGTCTTGCTAATTTTAAATTTGTGATTGAAGAATTTTTTAAACGGTTGTTTAAAAAAAATCTGAAAATTCGTTTGCGCCCAAGCTATTTTCCGTTTGTGGAACCGGGATTGGAAGTAGATGTTCAATGCGTTAGGTGCGGCGGCCGCGCCCGCCTGCCGGATGGGCAGGGCTGCAATATTTGTAAAGAATCTGGCTGGCTGGAAGTGATGGGTGCCGGGATGGTTCACCCGAGAGTTTTTGAGGCGGCGCATTACAATCCCCGCGAGTGGCAGGGATTTGCTTTTGGTTTGGGATTGGAAAGAATCGCGATGATTCAATACAATATTCCGGATATTCGGCTGTTTTACTCTGGAGATTTAAGATTTGTTAAGCAATTCTAATTATGAAGTTTTCTTTTTCTTTAATTAAAAAATTAGCGCCAGGCAAATACAGCAAATCCGAACTTGTAGAGAAACTGAATTTGCATTCTTTTGAAACCGCGGATCCGGGCGGCGATGTTTTGGAAGTGGCTTTACCGGCTAATCGTTACTCGGATGCGTCTTCCCATCTTGGCATTGCGAGGGAAGCGGCCGCGATTTTTGGATTAAAATTGAACGACCCGACGGCGGAAAAATTGAAATACGACCATAAAGACCAGGGCGTTTTCCGGATTAATGTAAAAGAAAAAAATCTTTGCCCGCGCTATTTGGCGGCTTACGCGGCTAATGTGAAAGTCGGCCCATCGCCGAAATGGCTTAAGGAAGTATTGGAAATCTGCGGCCTGCGTTCCATTAATAATGTGGTGGATATTATGAATTACGTGATGCTGGAGCTGGGCCAGCCTTTGCATGCTTTTGACGCTGATAAAGTTTCTGGCGGATTAGTGGTAAGACGAGCTCAGAAAGGCGAGGCGATTGCGGCTATTGACGGCCAAAGATTTGCTTTGGATTCGGAGGTATTGGTGATTGCGGATGCCAAACAGCCGCTTGCCATTGCCGGCGTCAAAGGCGGAAAATCCAGCGAAGTCAGCAATGGCACGAACAAACTTTTAGTTGAGGCGGCTAATTTTGAAAACACCAACATTTATAAAGTTTCCCGGAAATTGGGTCTGTTTACGGATGCTTCGCTGCGCTTCTCTCATGCTTTAAGTTCCGAACTTCCGCTTTTAGCTTTGAATCGGGCCTTGGCTTTGCTCCGCCAAATTAGCGGCGCCACTTTGCATTCTCCGATTGATGTTTATTCCCGAAGGCAAGCCGCAAAATTAATTCCTTTTAATCTTAAAAAGATTCGGAATTTGGTTGGGCAGGAATTTAAAGAAAAGGATTCGCTTGCCGTTCTTATGCGATTGGGCTTTAAGAAACGCGGCCGGAATTTGGAAGTGCCGCCGTTAAGAATTGACGTGGAAAATACGGAAGATCTTGCTGAAGAAATCGCCCGCTTTTCCGGCTATAACAATATAATTTCCGTGCCGCCGGCGGTGGCTTTGCGGCCGGCCGAGGAGGAAGCGTTGGTAATTTTGAAAGATGGAATCATAGAAATTTTAACCGGCGCCGGTTTTAGTGAAATTTATAATTATTCTTTAGTTGCCAAAGACAGAATTAATCTTGCGCCTAAGGGAACTTTGGGGATGAGCGGCGGAGCGGCGGAAATCGCCAATCCCATTAGCAAGGATTTTGCTTTTCTTCGGGACAGCTTGGGAGCCGGACTTTCAAAGAATCTTAGAGACAATCTTCGTTTTTCCAATGAGGTGAAAGTTTTTGAAATCGGCAATATTTTCAGTTATTCTAAATCCGGCGTTTTGGAAGCCCCGATACTTGGGGTCGCAGTGGCGGCGCCAACGGCAATTTTGGAATTAAAGGGTTTAGTTGATGTTCTTTTTCAGAAAATGGGGTTGACAGATTATTTTTTGCCGGATTTGAATTTGAATAATGCTTTATTAAAAATCGGAGAGTCGCTTCGGATTGAAGGCGGCGATCACCGAGTATTGGGTTATTTAGGTTCATTGCAGGAAGGAAAGAGCGCGGTTTTGGAAATTAATCTTGGTAAACTTCTAACTGCGGTTGAAGAAGAGAAGGAATATGAACCGCTTTCTAAGTATCCGGCGATTATTCGCGATATTTCTTTGTTAGTTGATAATTCAGTACGGGTAGGTGAAATTCTGGGTTGGATTGACCGAGTGAGTCCGAAATGGGTGAAAGACGTGGATTTAATTGATTGGTATCAGGATGAAAAATTGGGTGACAATAAAAAAAGTTTGACCTTTCGGATTGTTTTTCAAGCCGACGACCGGACTTTAACGGATGGGGAGGCGGACCGGGAAATAGCGATAATTAACCAAGTATTGATAGATAAATTTGATGCCGAGTTACGATAAATTTTTCTGGGGAGCGGCAGCTTCCGCATACCAAGTAGAAGGGGGCATTGATAATGATTGGAGTGAGGCCGGTTTTGATGCCGGTAAAGCCGCTGGCCACTATAATCGTTTTGAAGAAGACTTTGATTTAGCTAAATCCTTGGGGCACAATGTTCATCGGTTTTCCATTGAGTGGTCGCGGATTGAACCGGAGGAGGGAAAATTTAGTCAAAAAGAAATAGAACATTACCAAAAAGTTATTGATGCTTTACGCGAGCGAAGGATGGAGCCGTTTGTCACTCTTTGGCATTTTACCAATCCGGTTTGGTTTTCCAAAATCGGTGGCTGGAAAAATAAAAATGCAGCCCAATATTTTGAAAGATACGTTGATTTTGCTGCCAGGAATTTAAAGGAGGTTAAATTTTGGCTGACTGTTAATGAGCCGTTGGTTTACGCGAAAAACGCCTATTTTTCCGGAATTTGGCCGCCGGGAAAACAAAGTTTTTTTGATTTGTTTTCAGTGATTGCCCATTTTGTAAATGCCCACCGGCTTTCCTATGAAAAAATTCACCAGCATATTTTAGGGGCGCGGGTTGGCATAGCAAAAAATAATATCTATTTTGATGAAGAAAAATCTTGGCACTGGCTTAAAAGAATCGCCGAATACTGGTGGAATGAATATTTTTTAAATAAAATTTCCAAACATCAGGATTTTATTGGCCTGAATTATTATTTTCATAAACATATTGAGGGTTTAAAATTTAGTCCGGAAAAAGCGCATTCGGTCAGCGACCTCGGCTGGGGCATATTTCCGGAAGGATTGTATTTTGTTTTGCGGGAATTAAAAAAATATCAAAAACCGATTTATATCACCGAAAACGGCTTGGCGGACGCCAAAGACGAAAAACGCAGCCAATTCATCAAAGACCATATTTTTTGGATGAAAAAAGCGATGGCCGAAGGCATTGATGTCCAAGGTTATTTTCATTGGTCGCTTTTGGACAATTTTGAGTGGGATAAGGGCTTCAAGCCGCGATTCGGTTTGGTGGAAGTAGATTATAAAATTTTATCAAGGAAAATCCGCCCAAGCGCTTACGATTATAAGAAAATTATTGAACAATCATGAACTGGCTCTTTTTTGCAATTTTAGCTTATTTTATTGCGGCGATAGTTTCGGTTTTGGATAAGGTGATTTTGAATGTCGCTATTCCGCGTCCGGTGAGTTATGCGGCCTGGGTCGGCATTTTCGGCATTTACGGCCTTTTATTGGTTCCTTTTGGTTTTAATCCGGCGCCGCTTTTCCAGAATTTGAATCTTTTGTGGCTAAGCTTGGGAAGCGGCGCTATTTTTATTTTTGGCTTATATTTTCTTTTTTCCGCCATCCGCATCAGCGAAGTTTCCCGGATTAGTCCGGTTTTCGGTTCGTTGGTCGCGGTTTTTACCTTGATTTTTGCCCGAGTTTTGGCAGTGGAAACTCTGGATAATCTCCAGTTATTCGCTTTTTTATTATTGTTTTTCGGCGGCGTTATTATCTCGGTTAAGTTTAAAGATATTCAGGCGCTTTCTTTAAAAGCAATTTATTTTTCGACAATCGGAGCAATTCTTTTTTCACTCTCTTTTATCTTGATAAAAATAGCCTATTCCCAAACCGCCTTTTTAAACGCTTTTATTGCCGGAAGAATCGGCGAAGTAATTGCTGGAATAATTTTACTTATCTTTTTTGCCCAAGAATCGCCTTATGCCGTTAGAAGTTATTTTAGGAACTTGCCGAGTTTTAAAACCGCCGGACTTTTTGTATTAAATAAATCCTTGGCCGGAGTATTTTTCTTACTTCAAAATTACGCCACTTTTTTGGGCAGCGCTTCGCTGGTACAGGGGCTTTCCGGCATCCGCTATGTTTTCCTTTTATTGTTTAGTAGCTTGCTTGCTTTTGAATACCCCAAATTTTTAAAGGAAAAAATTTCTTTTAAAGCCGTCTTAATAAAATTCCTCGCTTTGTTTTTTATTGTTGTCGGGCTTTTTATTTTAGCTTTAGGAGAAAGGCCAACGGATTTAGCTCCCGGATTGAAAGATTTCGGAGTGACTTTCAGCAAAATCCGCGCCGAGGAATTAGGGCTGGATTGGCAAGAAACCCTCCGTAGCATTTTCGATGAATTAGGCATAAAGAAAATTCGGCTGTCGGCCTATTGGACGGACATTGAGCCATCTCCGAGAGTGTTTAATTTTTTTGATCTTGATTGGCAAATTGCCGAAGCGGAAAGAAGAGACGCAAATTTAATTCTCGTTTTAGGGCAGCGTTTGCCGCGCTGGCCCGAGTGCCATATTCCGGAATGGGCGGAAAATTTGCCGGCAGCGGAACGCCAGGAAAGGTTGCTTAAAGTTATTGAGTTAATAGTTAATCGTTATAAGTCATCGCCGGCGATTGAATATTGGCAGGTGGAAAATGAGCCGTTTCTGATTGGTTTTGGGGAATGCCCGAAATTTTCTAAAGAATTTTTGGATGAGGAAATTGCTTTAGTAAAATCTCTTGATTCGCGGCCGGTTATTGTTAGCGATAGCGGGGAATTAAGTTTTTGGCTGCAAGCGGCGCGGCGAGCCGATATTTTTGGGACTACGATGTATCGGATTATCTGGTCTAATAAACTTCCGGGCGACGGTTATTTAAATTATCCGCTCCCCCCGAGCTTTTTCCACCTGAAAGCTAATTTAATAAAGTATTTTACGGGAACGAAGGGCATTATAGTCACCGAACTTCAGGCCGAACCGTGGGGGCCGAAAGCAACTTATGAAATGTTGCCGGAAGAGCGCGATATTTCTTTAAGTTTGGAGCAGTTTAAGAAAAACGTTGAGTATGCAAGAGCAGTCGGTTTTCGGGAAGCTTATCTTTGGGGAGTGGAGTGGTGGTATTGGGAAAAACTGAATGGCCGGCCAGAATTTTGGAATTACGCAAAAACTTTGTTTAGAAAATAAAATCGGCATTATTGCCGATTTTTAAGAACCCATTTCTTGGCTCTTCTTTTGATTTTCATCATTTCTTTATTAGTGAGCCGCATTTTTATTTGCAGGAGTTCTGCCCGCAAAAGCGGTTCGCCCCTTTCTCTCATAAATAATTTTGCCCAATCATCGGGTTGCCAGCCCTTTTGGGTCCAGTGAATCCGGTGATTCAGCGCGCAGGGCTGGCCGCGGTCGGGATTATGCGGATATTTCTGCCAGCCGATTTTATAATCCGGATTAATGAATCCTTCAAAAATAATTTTGCCGCCTTCGCCGTAAACTTTAAGATAATCGTCAGCTCTGATTACTTTCTGGGCGTTATAACCCTCTTCGCCATCTTTTTTTAAGGTCCATACAATTCCTTCGGTCATCGGTTCATCAAACCAAATTTCTAAAACGCCTTTATAATGTTCCACCGGAAGTTTGTTCTTTTTAAGCAGTTTTTTTAGAAGCTTCAGCCTATCCGGATTTTTCTTCATTGCAATCCTTTAACCGCTTGTATTGTTTAATTGCTAATTTTTAGAATAGGCTATTTAATAGATTAACGCAAGACAATCAGGGTTGAGATCCGTTGTTTTTCCGGGCGATATTTGGTATAATAATATAGTAAAAATAACAGTGAAGTATTCCGCAATATCTCCCCTAAATTGAAATCATTGATTTTGTATCAAGTTCAAGGCAGGAGGAGCGAAGTGTATCTTTAGATACACTAGCGACGACTAACGCTGAAATTGATCAAAATCAAGATTCCCAAGGGGTAAAGAAATTTTGGCTAACTTCATCGTCGTTCCTCCTCGCTGTGGTTTAAACCACAGGCTCGTTGTCACTCCTTGAATTTAGCTCAAAATTTACTTATCAATTAGGGGAAATATTGTGGGATATTTCACAGAAAAAGCGCGGGCTTTTTTAATTTAGCTTCAAAATCAATGCCGAAAAAGACCAAAAAATTTCTTAAAAAAACTCCGGGAAAATCACCTGGCTCTAGCGGTCAAGGTTCCTATACCGCCAAAGACATTTATGTTTTGGAGGGTTTGGAGCCGGTGCGGAAGCGGCCGGGAATGTATATTGGGACTACTGATCCTGCCGGACTCCATCACTTGATTTGGGAGGTGGTGGATAATTCCATTGACGAAGCCATGGCGGGCTACGCGAAAAACATCCGGGTGGATTTATTGCCGGGCAATAAAATCCGGGTGGCGGATGACGGCCGCGGCATTCCGGTGGAAACCCATAAACAAACCAAAAAATCCGCCTTGGAAACGGTCATGACCACGCTTCACGCCGGCGGCAAATTCGGCGGCGAATCTTATAAAGTTTCCGGAGGTTTGCATGGCGTAGGCGTTTCCGTAGTCAATGCGCTTTCCAGTTGGTTAAAGGTAGAGGTTTGCCGGGATGGTTATTTGTGGGTTCAGGAATATAAGCGCGGCCGGCCGGAATTTAAAGTTAAAAAAACCGAAAAATGCGATCGCGCCGGCACTACGGTTACTTTTCTTCCGGACAGCGAGGTTTTCGCCAAAATTGAATGGGAATGGAAGCGGATTATTGACCACTTGCGCCAGCAAGCGTTTCTTACCAAAGGAGTGAAAATTGAAATTACGGATGGGCGTTCTTTGCCGGTGAATTATCACGGTTTTTATTTTGACGGAGGCTTAATGTCTTTTATCGCTTATATTAATGAAGGGGAAAAGCTGATTCAGGATGAGCCGTTTTATGTTCATAAAGAATTGGAAAAAATCGATGTGGAGGCGGCGTTTTTATACAATGAAGATATTGAAACTAGAGAATTAAGCTTTGCGAATAATATTTTTACACCGGACGGCGGAATGCATTTGACCGGATTCCGCTCTGCCCTTACTAGAGTTTTGAATGATTATGCCAATAAGGAGGGGTACCTTAAGGGGAAGGATGATAATTTAACCGGCGATGACGTGCGGGAGGGGCTTTCGGCAATTATTTCCGTCAAGCTTCGGGAGCCGCAATTTGAGGGGCAGACCAAAGCGCGTCTTGGCAATCCGCCGGCCAGGACGGCGGTGGAAATCGTGGTGGGCGAGTCGCTTAAAGATTGGCTGGAACGGCATCCGGCGGACGCGAGAAAGGTTATTGGAAAATGCCTTTTGGCGGTAAAAGCTCGGAAAGCCGCCAAAGCCGCGAAAGATACCGTGCTTCGAAAAGGAGCGTTGGAGGGATTGACTTTGCCCGGAAAATTGGCGGATTGCAGTTCCCGCGATCCGGCTGAATCGGAACTTTTTATAGTTGAGGGCGATTCCGCAGGCGGAAGTGCAAAGCAAGGTCGGGATCGGCGAACGCAGGCGATTTTGCCGCTGAAAGGCAAGATTTTAAACGTGGAAAAATCCAGAATTGATAAAATGCTTTTAAATAAAGAAATCAAGGCCTTGGTGGTGGCGCTAGGCACGGCGATTGCCGAATCTTTTGACTTATCCAGTTTGCGCTATCATAAATTAATTTTGATGACTGACGCGGATGTAGATGGTTCGCATATTCGGACCCTGCTTTTAACGTTGTTATATCGGTATTTTCAGCCGCTTATCACTAACGGCCATGTTTACATTGCCCAGCCGCCGCTTTATAAAATTCAAAAAGGGAAGGAATTCCAGTATGTTTACAGCGATTTGGAAAAGGAGAAGTTGCTTAAGCAATGGGCTAAAGACGAGAAAGAAAAGGGCGTTGGCATTCAACGTTATAAAGGTTTAGGAGAAATGAATCCTCCCCAGCTTTGGGAAACTACGATGGATCCGGCCAATAGAATGTTAAAGCAAGTTACTATTGCGGACGTGGTAGAGGCCGATAAACTTTTTGATATTTTAATGGGGCAGGAAGTGGAGCCGCGCAAGAATTTTATTCAAGCGCGGGCTTTATCCGTTAAAAATCTTGACATTTAGCTCGCATTGGTTGACCGATATAAATTAATAAGGTATAATATAAACCATGTTTTCTAAATTAATCCCATTTTTACAAGAATCCAAACAGGAACTTAAAAGAGTTAACTGGCCGAGCCGGGAAGAAACTATTCGGCTGACGCTCGTGGTTATTTTGCTTTCCTTGGCAGTGGCGATTTTTCTTGGCGCTCTTGATTTTATTTTTGCTTATTTATTGGAGTTATTAGTATTGTAATTTATGGAGGGTCAAAAAAAAGCGGCGGTGGAAATCAAGGATAAAGACCGGCATTGGTATGCGATGCATACTTATTCCGGCTATGAAGACGCGGTGGCCCGTTATTTGAAACAGAGAGTGGATTCGTTATCCATGAATGATAAAATTTTTAATGTTTTGGTGCCGAAAGAAACTAAAATTAAAATTAAGAATGGCAAGCGCCGGACCGTGGAAGAAAAAATTTATCCTGGCTATGTTTTGGTGGATATGATTCTTTCCGAAGATTCTTGGTATGTGGTTCGGAATACTCCGCGGGTTACCGGTTTTGTCGGTCCGGATTCCACTACCCCGACGCCGTTATCACGGGATGAAGTGGAAATACTGATGGTAAGGATGGGGGACAAAGAAACCAAGTTTAAAGTTGAATTAAAGCCCGGAGAAATGGTAAAAATTATTGACGGCCCATTTAAAGATTACGACGCGAAAGTTTCTGAAGTGGATGAGGAAAAAGCAAAAGTAAAAGTATTGGTGCCGATTTTCGGCCGGGATACGGCAGTAGAATTGGATTCACTCCAAGTACAGAAGATATAAAGTCATGGCGAAGCCAATCAAAACAATTTTAAAATTACAGCTTGAAGCTGGAAAGGCAAACCCCGCCCCTCCTGTTGGGACGGCTTTGGGACCGCACGGAGTGAATATTCAGGATTTTTGTAAAAAGTTTAATGACGCGACTAAAGATATGGCCGGCGATGTGGTGCCGGCGGAAATTACGGTTTATGAAGACCGGAGCTTTGATTTTAAATTAAAAACGCCGCCAGCCTCTGCTCTTCTTAAAAAAGCCGCCGGCGTGGAAAAGGGCTCCGGCGATTCTTTGAAGAATAAAGTTGGCAAAGTTACCAAAGCGGATGTCCGGAAAATCGCCGAAAAGAAAATGGTGGATCTCAATGCTTACGATGTGGATGCGGCGATTAGGATTATTGAGGGAACGGCAAGAAATATGGGGATTGAGGTAGTGGACTAGGTATGCAAAGAGGAAAATTTATTGTTATAGACGGCGTGGACGGCTGCGGTAAGGGAACGCAGGCCAAGCGATTAGTGAATTATCTTTTTGACCGAGCAAAACGGAGCCACATTTTTTTGACTCGGGAACCTTATAACTCCGAATATTACCAAGAGATTCGGCGAATTCTTAAAGAAGCCGAAAATCCAAAGGATCACGCAGAACTTCTCGCAGAATTGTTTGTTAAAGACCGAAAAGTCCATGTTCGGCTTATTGAAGCGATGCTTGAGGATGGAGTCTATGTGGTTTCAGACCGATATAAATATTCTACTTTGGCCTATCAACAAACTCAGGGATTAGCATTGGAAAAATTGATAGCAATGCATCGGGGTATTTTGGTGCCGGATTTAGCGATAATTTTAGATGTTTCCGCGGATCTGGCGCTGGAAAGAGTGGCTCAAGACGCCGGCCGGCCTTATAAAGAAGTATTTGAACAAAAAGAATTTCAGGAACAGTTGCGAAGGAATTTTTTGGAATTGCCCAAGCATTTGCCGGAAGAGAGGATTGTTGTCATTGACGGCAATAAATCTTTTGAGGAAGTATTTGGAGCTATAAGAGAAGAAGTGGAGATAATTTTATAAATAAATTATCATTTAAGTAATGAGCAGTAAATTGCCGGTTCAAAAAATCGTTTCCGACCCGATTTTAGGATTGATTGATATCAGTAAAGTTTTACCGATGATAGATACCAGGCAGTTTCAATCTCTGGCTTATAAATATCAGCTGGGCCTGGCTTTTTTGCTTTTCCCGTCTGCCACCCATACGCGCAAGCAGCATTGTTTGGGCGCTTACCAGCGGACGAAAGATTTGGTCAGGCGGTGGGTGGAGAGCGGAATGATTACTAAAGAGCAGGCCAATACGGTGACTGCTTACGCGCTTTATCACGATATTGGCCACGGCCCTTTTTCTCATACCGTGGAGCCGCTTTTTGAACTTCTTCCAGGAACGAAAAAAACCGCTCTCCGGGCCGACGATGCCATGGGAATTGATATCGTTAAAAGTCTTAAAAAAGAAATTGAGGCCTCCGGAGTGGACTTTGAAGCGTTAATAAAAATTTTTGAGCATCAAGACCCGCTTTATCTGGCGGTGCACGATAAAAATCTCGGCGCCGAGAAATTTGATTATTTGACCCGCGACGCTTTTTACACCATTAGGGAATTGCCCGGCGTGGAATATTTGTCCCGTTACATTTATTTCGTAGACGGACAAGTGGCAGTGGACGAGCGGGTAATTGACCAGGCCAGAGCAATTCAGGATTTTTACATTAAAATGTCCAAGCACGTTTATTTGCGGAAAAAATCCGCTATTTTACAGCGATTAATCCAAAAGATGGCTTACGCATTATTCAAAGAGGGACTGACGGTTCAAGAGATTTGGGAACTTACGGATTTCGGTTTATTAGGCAGATTTGAGATTTCGGAAAATCCGCTGATTAAAAATTATTATAAGCGTTTGATGGCTGGCGATCTCCCTAAAACCGCGATTGAATTTAAGCAGGAGCAATTTGTCCAGCTGGATGAAAGAAAAAGAGACAAATCACTGCAAATTTTTGGTTTGCCGGAGAAAGTTCTAAATAAAATTCTTGCTCAAGAAGAAGTTTCCGTTTCTAATCTGAAATTGCTGGAGGATTTTGAGAAAGGGATAGCCGAACTGGCCGGCATTCCGGAGGACAGCTTGATTATAGTGCCGCCGATTTCTCATCATCGATTTGTTCCGGAAGATGTAAAGGTTTACGGCCGGGATGGCAGCATTGTTTTCTTAAGCGATTTTTATCCTCAACATTTTGCCGCTATGACCGAATACGGCAAATCTCACCATTTGCTTAGAATCTGCGCTTTTCCGGAGCATCGGGATAAATTAGAAGCGAAAGCAGAAAAAATTAAAGATTATTTGTTGGAATTCGCGAAGTAATTATGGTTAAATATTTTCCTACCATTGGTTTAGAAATTCATGCCGAACTTAAGACTGCCACCAAGATGTTTTGTGATTGCCCGAATGATTCGGAAGAAAAACACCCGAACACCAATGTCTGCCCGATTTGTTTGGGACACCCGGGAGTTTTGCCGACCATAAATAAAAAAGCCGTTGAGGCCATAATTAAAATCGGCTTCGCGGTTAATGGGAAAATCAACGGGCAATTTAAATTTGACCGGAAAAATTATTTTTATCCAGATTTGCCGAAGGGTTACCAGATTTCCCAATACGATCAGCCGATGGTAATCGGGGGCGAAGTAAAATCAGTTAAATTGAATCGAGTGCATCTTGAGGAAGATGCTGGGAAATTAGTTCATTCGCCGGACGGAAAATCTACTTTAGTGGATTTTAATCGTGGCGGCATGCCGCTGATGGAATTAGTGACGGAACCCAATATGCATAGCGTTGAAGAAGCGGTCGCCTTCGCGAAGGAGTTTCAATTGATTTTGCGGTATTTGGAAGTTTCTGACGCAGATTTGGAAAAAGGCCAGATGCGGTTTGATGCTAATATTAGTTTGAGCCAGGGCGAGAGTTTGGGCACGAAAGTGGAAATTAAGAATTTAAATTCTTTTGCCGCGCTGGAAGAGGCGATTAATTATGAAATTAAAAGACAGGCGGAAATTTTGAATTCCGGCAAAGCAGTTCACCAAGAAACCCGCGGCTGGGATGATGTTAAGAAAGTCACCACTTCCCAACGCTCCAAAGAAGAAGCGCACGATTACCGCTATTTCCCCGAGCCGGACTTGCCGCCGCTGGAATCCTCGGCATTTGATTTGGAAAGCTTGCGGTTGGCAGTGCCGGAACTTCCCGCCGAAAAAAGAAAACGATTTAAACAAGAATTTTATCTTGCCGACGCCGAAGTAAATATTTTAGTGGAGGATCGGAAAGAAGCGGAATTTTTTGAAGCGGCGATTTCGGAATGGCAAGCGGACAAAAGCGGCGGAAATATTAAACTTTTATTTAATTATTTAACCAGCGACTTGCGCGGATTAATGCGTGATCGCGACATTGGCTTTGCGGATTTAAAAATTATGCCCGAGAATTTCGCCGACCTTATTGACCTGGTTTCTAAAAATGAAATTTCCAGCCGGGTGGCGAAGGATTTATTGGTGAAAATGCTTGATTCCGGAGTTGACCCGCGGACGCTGGTGGAGAATGAGGGTTTATCGCAGGTTTCCGAAGAAGGCGCCTTGCTGATTACGGTAAAAAAGGTGATTGAAAGCAATTTGGCGGCAGTTTCCGACTATAAAAAAGGCAAAGGAAACGCTTTGCAGTTTTTAATTGGGAAAGCGATGGCGGAATTGAAAGGGAGAGGAAATCCCGCGGTGCTTAGGGATTTATTTGAGAAAGAATTGAAGTAAATTTTTCCAAAGTCATTTCGCCCAGATTTCCTTTTTCGCGCTGGCGCACATTAACGCTTTGATTTTGTTTTTCTTTATCGCCAACCACCAGGATAAAAGGAATTTTTTGCAGTTCGGCATTGCGGATTTTTTTGCCCAAGGTTTCATTTTCTTTGGAAAGTTCCACGCGGTAATATTTTAATTCACTAACGATCTTTTTTGCGTATTCAAGATGTTTTTCGGAAACCGGAATTACCGCGATTTGTACTGGCGCCAGCCAAGCCGGAAAAGCGCCGCCATAGTGTTCAATGAGAATGGCTAAAAATCTTTCGGTGGAGCCAAGAATGGCTCGGTGGATTACTACCGGCTGTTGTTTTTTGCCGCCCGCGTCAGTGTATTCCAGCGAAAATCTTTTCGGCAGATTCAGGTCCAATTGGATGGTGGAAAGCTGCCATTCGCGGCCGAGAACGTCTTTTAAGATGAAGTCCAGTTTTGGGCCGTAAAAAGCCGCTTCGCCAACTCCGACCTCGTACTGCCAGCCGCGTTTTTTAATCAGTTTTTCAAGGGTTTTCTCCGATTCTTGCCAAACTTTTTTATCCCCGATATATTTTTCCTTATTTTTCGGATTATGAATAGAAAGCCGAACCCGAAAATTTTTAAAACCAAAATCCCGATATGCCTGTTTAATTATATCCAGCATCAGATTTACTTCTGTTTCAATTTGTTCCGGCGAGCAAAAAACATGGCAATCATCTTGGGTTAAAGCGCGTACTCTAACCAAACCGGAAAGTTCTCCGCTTTTTTCGTGGCGATAAACCGTAGTGGTAGCCGTATAGCGGAGGGGCAAATCGCGGTAAGAGTGCGCTTCGTTTTTATAAAGCATCATGAAATGTGGGCAGTTCATTGGTTTTATATAATATTCACCCTCGTCTTTTAATTTCATCGGCGGATACATGGCTTCGTATTTGTCTAAGTGACCGGAGATTTTATAAAGTTCGCCTTTAGTGAGGTGCGGAATCCAGATTGGCACATAACCGTTTTTTTCTTGGAGTTCAGTAATGTAGTTTTCCACCAGCCGCCGCAAAATCGCGCCTTTGGGATAAAAAAGCGGCAAACCGGGGCCGATTTCGTCAATAATCGTAAAGAGCCCCAGTTCTTTTCCGAGCTTCCGATGGTCGCGTTTTTTTGCTTCTTCTAGCATTTTTAGGTATGTATCCAGTTCGGTTTTAGTAGAGAAGGCAAGGCCATAAACTCTGGTGAGCATCGGGTTTTTTTCACTGCCGTGCCAGTAAGCGCCGGCTAAGTGGGTGAGTTTGAATCCATCCGGATTTATTTCACCGGTATTTCTCACGTGTCCGCCGCGGCAAAGGTCAGTAAAAATCTCGCCAGTGTGGTAGGCGGTCAAAGCTTTCTTCTCTTTTGCGAATTCTTTAATCAATTCCAGCTTAAACGGCTGCTCGCGGAACATTTTTTTAGCTTTGGCTGGCGTTAGTTTTTCGCCTTTAAAATCCAGTTTGGCGTCAATCAATTGGCGCATTTCTTTTTCCAGTTTCGGCAAGTCGCTGTCGTTGAGCGGCTTTGGCAAGAGGAAATCGTAATAAAACCCGTTTTCAATCATCGGACCGATTCCTAATTTAGTTTTCGGGTATTTTTTTAAAACCGCCGCCGCTAAAAGATGCGCCAGCGAATGCCGAATTTCTTCAAGATTTGCCATAGGTTGAAAGTTATTATTACTTATTATATACTATTTTTAGCACAATTGAATCAAATAAGGGGATGCGTGACTGGAAAACAAATAGCAAGAGTTGAATGTGCCGTGAGCAGGGATAATCAAGCCGTCACACGCAGATTTTTAAAGCAAAAGGTTGGAAGGCTGTTGATAGCTACGCTTTTAGGGAAACCGCATAAACCGAATTTCTCCAGAGCAGATTCTTATTTGTATAAAGAGTTAAGGTTAAGAAATTCGGAAATTCTAAAAGTAGAAGTATGTTATTTGACAGCGCGCCTTATTGATGAGATCAGGCATTATGAAAAGGGTGTTTGTCCAAATGTAGCCAGAAATTGGCTGGTGATGCCGTGTTCTCATCTATCAGATCAGGTTCCAATTCTCGCCATAAGAGACGGCGGGAGCTATAATCATTTTTCCGCCATCGGCGCCGCAAAGACTTTTATTCTTAATAAGTAATTAAAAAAGAGCCTTACGAGGCTCTTTTTCTTTTTATTCAATAATAAAGCGAGCTAAAGTTCTTTGACGCTGTCGCAAATCAATTTTGGTTCGCCGTTGCGCCAGGACATTTTGCCGGAGACCAAGACCACGTTGTTTTCCCGCCACATCGGCAAAGTTTTTTCCAGCGTATCGGAAAAAACCATCACTTCCAGCGAATCGTTGAAATCTTCAATTTTCGCGAAGACCATCGGCTGGCCCAGCTTCGTGGTTACTCTTTGAATTTTGGAAACAATGCCGGCGATTTTAGATTTACCGCCGTTTTTTACTTTTTGGATGTTATAATCCTCTACGATTTCTTTGTAATTGTTCAACGGGTGGTCAGAAATGTAAAGGCCTAAAAGCTCTTTTTCCCAAACGAGTTTTTCTTGCGGAGAAGCGGGCTGGCAGGATTTTAATTTGAGCGTGCCAGCGGAAACGCTGGCATTGCCGAAAAGAGAAAATTGGCTGGTTTTTTTGGATTTTCGCAGCGCGCTCGCGAAATTGATTATTCCTTCTATATTTGCCAAGCCGCAATTTCTTTCCAAGCCGAGCGAATCCAGCGCTCCGGATTTCAGCAAACTTTCCAAAGCTTTTTTATTAAGGTCTTTGTGGTCAACTCGCTGAAGAAAATCCGTAAAATCTTTGAAGGGCCCGCCGCGCTGGCGTTCTTCCACGATTGCTTTTACGACATTTTCCCCGACATTTTTTATCGCCAAGAGCCCAAAGCGGATATTTTTGTTTTCCGGCGCGAAGCTGGAAGCGCTTTTATTGGCGTCCGGCGGCAGAACGTTAATTTTCGCCTTTTTAGCTTCAGTGATTAAAAAGGCCATCCGTTCCACGTCTCCGGCATCGGCATTCAGCAGACTGGTATAAAATTCCACCGGATAATGGGCGCGCAAATAAGCGGTTCGATAGCCAATCATCGCGTAGCAGGCGCCGTGGCTTCGGTTAAATCCGTAACGGTCGAAAGGTTCAATTAAAGTCCAGAAATGCTCGGCAATTTCTTTTTTTACCCCGTTTTTAATCGCGCCGCTGATTACTTTTTCTTTTTGTTCCCGCATCAGCGATTTTATTTTTTTACCCACGGCTTTTCGGAGAATATCCGCTTCCGCGAGCGTTAATCCGGAGAGCGCCCGGGCGCCGGCCATCAGCTGTTCCTGATAAATCATGATTCCGTAAGTATTTTTGAGCACCGGTTCCAGCAATGGATGAAGATAAGTGATTTTTTCCCTGCCGAATTTCCTTTTGATATATTGGGGAATCAGTTCCATCGGTCCCGGCCGGTAAAGGGAAATCATGGCAATAATGTCTTCCAGTTCGGTTGGTTTTAATTCCTTTAAATATCGGCGCATGCCGCTTGATTCCAGCTGGAAAACTCCGGTAGTGTCCGCCGCCTGCAAGAGTTCAAAAACCTTTTTGTCATCAAGCAGAATCTTGTTGATGTCTATTTTTTCCCCATAATTTTCTTCCACCAAGCGCAAGGTGTTTTCAATGATAGTCAGGTTTTTCAGCCCTAATAGATCCATTTTTAAGAGTCCGAGGTCTTCTACGCTGTGCATTTCGAATTGGGTGATGATGGTGTTTTCATCTTGGGGCGCGTATTGAATCGGCATATATTCCGTGAGCGGTTCTTTGGCAATCACAGTTCCACAGGCATGGACCGAGGCGTGCCGGACTACCCCTTCCAGATTTTTTGCGGCGTCTAAAACTTTTTTTGCGTCCGGATTATTCCGATACAGCTCTTTCAGTTCGGAAATATTTTCCAGCGCCGTTTCTAAATCATTGTTAAACGGAATTAATTTCGCGATTTGGTCGCAAAAGCCGTAGCTAAGCCCCATGGCCCGGCCGGCGTCCCGAACCGCGGCCCGAGCGGCCATCGTTCCAAAAGTAATGATGTGGGCGACTCGGTCCTTGCCGTATTTTTCTTCCAAGTAGCCGAATACTTCATCGCGCCGCGTATCGGCGAAATCCAAATCAATATCCGGCATGGAGATTCTGTCCGGATTTAAGAATCTTTCAAAAAGAAGATTATATTTCAGGGGGTCAAGGTCGGTGATGTTTAAAATGTAAGAAATAATGCTGCCGGCCGCCGAACCTCTGCCCGGGCCGACGACAATCCCATGGTCTTTGGCCCAGTTTACAAAATCCTGGACAATCAAAAAATAATCGGCAAAACCGGTTTTTTCAATGACGCCCAGTTCGTATTCAATTCGGTTCTTTATTCCCGGCGTTAATTCGGGATAGCGCAAAGAAGTGCGCTCTTCAACTAATTCTCGGAGATAGACGCTTGCGGATTTTCCGTTTGGCACATCAAATTTAGGAAGTTCGATTTTTCCAAGTTCTAATTCCAAATTGCATTCAGCCGCAATTTTTTCGGTATTAGCGATGGCTTCTGGAACATCTTTAAAAAGCTCGGCCATTTCTTCCGGAGAGCGCATAGAGAAGTCGTCGTCTTTGAGAGTTAAGCGGTCAGCGTCAGAAAGTTTATTTCCGGTTTGGACGGCGAGTAAAATATCGTGATATTCGGCGTCGCTTGGTTTCACGTAATGGATGTCCTGAGTGGCGACTAAGGGAATGCCGGTTTCGGCGGAAAGTCTTTTAAGCCCCTCATTAGCTTTAATAGTTTCTTTAATTCCCGGGTGATGGCCGATTTCCAAATAAAAATTTCCCTTCCCGAAAATTTCTTGATATTCCAAAGCGGCTTTTTCCGCCCCGGAAAAATTATTTTGCAGAATTAATTTCGCCACTTCGCCGGTAATGCAAGCGGACAGAGCAATTAACCCGTCTTGATGTTGGCGGAGCAGATTTTTATCCACCCGCGGCTTATAATAGTAGCCCTTAAGATGGGAAATGGTGACGAGTTGGATTAAATTTTTCCAGCCAGCCTGGTTTTTGGCAAGAAGGATTAAATGATAGTATTTAGCTTCGCCGGCATTATTTTTTTCCAGGTGATTTTTCGGCGCCACATAGGCTTCAACTCCTAAAATCGGTTTTAGGCCCGCCTTTTTCGCTTTTTTATAAAATTCAATTGCTCCGTAAAGCGCGCCATGGTCTGTCAGGGCAAGGGCGTCCATTCCCAGTTCTTTGGCGCGGTTTATTAGGCCATCAATTTTCCCAAGGCCATCGAGCAATGAATAATGCGAATGGGTGTGAAGATGGACAAAGCGTTGCATACAACCTAATTTTAATTCAACCTCGCGGTGTTTAACAAGAAAAATTGGGGATAAAAGCGGAAATATAAAACCCCGTTGTAGCGGGGTTATGGTATTTGTTCCAGATAATCAATGATTTCTTTAAGATGGATTATGATGGAAACGGCTGAATTGTCCATAAAATAGCCCTTGGCCATTCCGATGATTTTTCCATTTTCGTTGAGGGCCGGGCTTCCGGAATTTCCGCCCCAGACAGGTGCAGTGGAGTAGATATAAAGATGGTTATTTACGCGTTCTATTTGGCTTATATAGCCGGCAGAAAAGAAAAATTGGAATCCGGCCGGATTGCCGATAATCATTAGGAAATCTCCTGTTTTGATTTTTTTCGGGTCGCCTAATTTTCCGGCGCCTATCTTTTTTTGCGTTTCGGCATTCTTTAATTTTAGGATAGCAAGATCTTTTTCTTCATCAGGGAATTCCGCGCCAGCGGCCTGAAACCCTTGCGGGTCGTTTTTGAAAACCACCGTCAAAGTTTGTTTAACGCTTTTTAATTTCTCCCATTGAATTTTTGAATCGGTGGATATTTTAACTAAAAAACTATTTATTTCCTGGAGTATTTTTTCTTCTGGGGGGATTTGGACGACATGCGCATTAGTTAAGATGTAAGTTTTATCTTTAAATTCTGCCGCAAAACAGCTGGCGCGGAAGAAAATGGATAAAGATTCAGTTTTGCCTCGGGTATTTTTGCCGATAAGAACGCGCCGGCCAAGGACTTGGCAGACGAAATCTGATTTCTCGTAAATTTTATCCGGAGATTTGGCGTTCAAAACCGATTGATTCGGCGCAATAGCGAAGATTATTGGAAGTAAGATAAATTTCAGCCATTTTCGGGATTTCATTTCCGCGATTTCAAATTCTAGGAAAAAGAAAAAGGCCCATGTTTCCCGCCCGCTCTATTTTCAAAGAACGTTCCGACAGCCGCCGGAGGTCCTTAGGGATAGAGTCGGACAGGCGATGAGCCCTTGCCCTTTCCTTTTTCAGGATTACTATAATAGTAGCATATTTCCTGATTTTATGCTAAGTTAAAATAAAATTTATGGGTGGCGTACCAGTTAAACATCGTTCTAAATCGGCGGTCGGGCATACCCGTTCGCATCAGGCGTTAAAAAAGGTTAAATTGGCAGTTTGCCAGAATTGCCAAGCTCCGGTTTTGCCGCACCGGGTTTGTTTGAATTGCGGGCAATACAAGAAAGCATAAGTATGGCTACTCGACAACTTTGCCGGTCAATTGTTCTTCAATCTTTGTACGAATGGGATTTTTATAAGCAGAAATCCGACTTAAGCGGCATTTTGGAAAGAAATTTGAAAGAATTCGGTCCGGGAGTTGATGAGCCGGAATTCGCCTGGAAGCTTTTAAAAGGCATTATTGAGCATAAAAAAGAAATTGACGGAATTATGGAAAAAGCGGCTCCGGATTGGCCGCTGGAACAGATTGCTATTATTGACCGGAATGCCCTTCGCATCGGGCTTTATGAATTATTGTTCGCGGACCGCAATGAGGTGCCGCCGAAGGTGGCGATTAACGAAGCGATTGAAATTGCCAAAAATTACGGCGGCCCCAATTCCGGCAAATTCATTAACGGCGTGCTGGGAACCGTTTATCGGACGCTCGGTGAACCGGGGAAAGACGATAAGCCGCCGGAGAAAAAGGAATGAATTTAGAAAAACTGGAAAAATTAATTTCTTATGCTTTTAAAAATAAAGACCTCTTAAAAGAGGCCCTGACTCACCGTTCTTATTTGAATGAAAATTCCAAGTGGCCTTTGCCGCATAACGAACGGCTGGAATTTTTGGGAGACGCGGTTTTGGAATTGGCCACCACCGAGGCTTTATTTGAAAAATTCCCCAAAGAGCCGGAAGGTAAATTAACTACGCTGCGGGCGGCTTTGGTTAATTATCAAATGCTTGCTAAATTGTCGCGGCAGATTGATCTTGGAAAGTTTTTGTTAATGTCGCGAGGAGAGGCAAAAGACATGGGCCGCGCCAGGGAAGTGATTCTCGCTAATGCGATGGAGGCGCTGATTGGCGCGATTTATTTGGATAGCGGTTATGAAAAAGCAAAAGAATTTGTTGCTAAAATTATTTTGCCGGAAATAGAAGAAGTTTTAAGAGAGGGGCTTTATAAAGACCCAAAAAGCCAGCTTCAGGAATATTTCCAGGCAGAATTGAAAGCCACGCCGGTTTATAAATTGCTTAGCGAGCGGGGGCCGGATCATAAGAAAAATTTTGTCGTCGGAGTTTATATCAACGATAAGGAAATTGCCCAAGGAGAAGGGATGTCCAAACAAGATGCGGAAATTGAAGCCGCTCAAAAGGCTCTTGAAATTAAATCCATTTTATAGTTAACTTAAAACAAGAACTTTAATAATTAGATATTCAGGAATGAGCAATCGGAATCTGCTCCATTTTTGGGTTATCAGTTTTATCGCGGCCGTTTGGATATTCAGTTATTTAGCAAACATTGCAGTCATTCAAAAAATCTCGCCGGCGCAATTAAAAGAGGCGATTCAGCAGGATCGGGTAGCAGAAATTGTTTTTGTGCCCGAAACCTATGAAATTTCCGGAAGTTTCAAGCCCTCTGGCGAAGGCAAACAAGGATTGCAATTTAAAGTAAGAGCGGTTGGCACCGTCCACTTGGAGGAAATTCGGAAATTAGCCGAAGAAAAAAATGTTGCCTATCGCGTTAGTAATCCTCCGAGTTCTTGGCTTAGCGCCATATTGTCTAGTCTCCTCATTTTTGGCGGTTTTATTTTTCTTTTTTCTTACCTATCTAGAAAGCAGTCTGAGCAGATGGGCGGAAAAAATGGCGGGCCGTTTGGCTTCGGCAAAAGCAAAGCCCGGCAGTATGTTCGTAACGGCGACCGCAAAACCTTCGCGGATGTCGCTGGCTGCGATGAGTCAAAAGAAGAACTTCAGGAAATAGTGCAGTTTTTAAAAGACCCCAGTGAGTTTACGCGCCTTGGGGCGAGAGTGCCGAAGGGAGTATTGCTTTATGGCGATCCGGGCACCGGCAAGACGCTGCTCGCCCGCGCCGTGGCTGGCGAAGCAAATGTGAACTTTTTGTTCTCCAGCGGTTCAGAGTTTGTGGAGATGTTTGTGGGCGTGGGCGCCTCTCGCGTTCGGAACCTTTTTGAGAATGCGCGAAAATTAACTCCCTGTGTGGTATTTATTGATGAAATTGATGCCGTTGGAAGAGCGAGAAGCGGCGCCGGAGTCGGCAACGCTCATGATGAGCGAGAACAAACTATTGATGCGCTTTTGCATGAATTAGATGGTTTCATTCCGAATCAAGGAATTATCGTCATCGCCGCGACCAATCGGCCGGATATTCTGGATCAAGCTCTGATTCGGCCGGGAAGATTTGACCGCCAAGTCAATGTCCCGCGGCCGGATTTGCGAGGTCGGGAAATGATTTTGAAGGTTCATGTTAAGAATATAAAGTTAAGTACCGCGGTGGATTTGTTGATAATTGCAAAAGATACCGCCGGCATGGTGGGAGCGGACTTAGAAAATGTGGTTAATGAAGCCGCGTTGATTGCGGCGCGAAAGAAAAGGCTCGCTGTTGAGCAGTCGGATTTCAGCGAAGCGGTGGACAGAGTTTCTATGGGACCGATGAAAAAATCAGCAAAGCTAAGTGAAAGAGAAAAACGAACTACCGCTTATCATGAATCCGGACATACGCTGGTGGCGATGTTGTCGGAACACGCCGATCCGGTTCATAAAGTGACAATTATTCCTCGCGGTCCGGCGCTGGGTTTCACCAAGCAGCTGCCCGAAGATGATCGGCATATTCATACCAAAAAGCAGTTGGAAGCAATGGTGGCGGTTTGTTTAGGCGGCCGAGCGGCCGAAGAGCTGGTCCTTAAAGATATTACTACCGGAGCGGCAAATGATCTTTCCAAAGCCACGACGATTTTGAGAAAAATGGTTTACGAGCTTGGCATGTACGAAAAGGAACTGGGATTAGCTGTTTTTCAAGAAAAATTTGATTTTTGGGGAAATCCGGCTGGCGTGGACGCTTCGCAAAAAACCAAAGAGGTCCTGGAAGCCCTGGTGCAGAAAGAATTGAAAAGAATTTATGAATGCGCGATGAATCATTTAGTGGGCAATCGCGGCAAACTGGATGCTTTAGCCGAAGCGCTTCTGGAAAAAGAAACACTGGACGCAAAAGAAATTCAGGAAATTCTAAATTCCGCCTAAGGGCGGATTTTTGTTATAATTTTCTTATGCAATTGCTAAAAAGTTTAGAACTTATCGGCTTTAAGTCCTTTGCCCAAAAAACCGCCTTGGATTTTCCGGGCGGGATTACGGCGATTGTCGGTCCGAACGGCAGCGGCAAATCCAATGTCATTGATGCGGTGCGCTGGATTTTGGGCGAGCGGGAAGCCAAAAACCTTCGCGGCGCCAAAGCTGAAGATTTAATTTTTGCCGGCACTCCTAAACGTTCTCGGATGGGGATGGCGGAAGTAAAATTGACTTTTGATAATGCCAACGGATTTTTTCCAGTGGATTACCGGGAGGTCATGATTCAGCGCCGGATTGAGCGGGATAGCACGTCCAAATATTTTTTAAATAAAGCCGAGGTCCGATTAAAGGATATCATTGATTTTTTCGCCAAAGTCCGGCTCGGCACCCGCGGCCTCTCCATTATTAACCAGGGCTCCAGCGATCTTTTCGTGAGGGCAACTCCGGAAGAGCGGCGGGTGATGATTGAAGAAATTTTGGGCCTTCGCCAGTACCAGCTTAAAAAACATGAGGCGAGCCGCAAGCTTAAAAATACCCGAGTGAACGCGGAAAAAGTGCGGGCCATGGTTGAGGAAATCGCGCCGCATTTGCGATTTTTAAAGCGCCAAACTTCCAAATGGGAAAAATTGGGAAGCGTTCAGGAGGAGCTTCGCTCCTGCGAAAATATTTATTTTTCCAATAAGCTGAAAGAAATTGAAATCGGCAAGCAAAAATTTAATCCGGCCATAAAACAGCTGGACGGGGAATTGGCGCAAAAAGAAAAAGAGCTGAAAATTTTGAAGTCGGTTTTGGTTCAGCTGGAGGAGGGCCAGCCGGCACAGCGCGGCCAAATGGAAGAATACCGCAAAAAGCGGGAGGAATTTTTACAGAAACGTTTAGAGATTGAACGGGAAGAGAGCAAATTGGAAGCGAAAATTGAATTTTTGCATTCGGTAGCGGCTGGCGAAAACGTGGACCTCCGGGCCGGCGAATTGCTGGCTCTTTTGAAAGAAATTAAAGAAGCGGCCGGAGTTTTGTTAAAAGAAAAGAATTTAGCCGCGGTGCATCAAGGATTGGAAAATTTGCTGAAAAAAATCAGCGAAGTTACCGACGCCGCTTTTAAGAAAAAAAATGAGATTGCCGACTTGGAGCAGTTGAAAGCGGAACTGCTTAAAAAATTGCAGCCGATTCAAGAAGCTTTGGAAAAAATTTCTCAGAGCGAAGAACAATCCGCCAAAGGCTTGGAGCATTTTAATAAAGAATTTCGGGAAGCTTTTGCCCAAGTGGGGAAGAAAAAGGAAGAAATGGAAAAGCTGGAAAAAGAAAAAAGCAGATTGCTTTTTGAAATGGAGCGTTTGAATTTGCGCGAGCAGGATTTGGAGAATCAAGTTTCCCAAATCGGCCGCGATTGGAAAGAGCTTCAAGCTTTGGCCAAAAATTCGTCTAATCCGCCGCCAGCGGAGGATTTAGCCGGGTTGGAGCGGCGGATGCTCCGGCTTCGTTCGGAAATCGCCGGCATCGGCGAAGTGGACCAGGCGCTGATTAAAGAAGCAACCGAAACCGAAAACCGCCACAATTTTTTAAATGCCCAGCTTGGCGATTTGGAAAAGGCGGCTAAAGATTTGGAACTTTTGATTAAGGATTTGGAAGAAAAAATTGACCTGGAATTCCAGCACTCGTTTAAAAAAATTAACGAAGCTTTTGATAAGTTTTTTAATTTGATGTTTGGCGGCGGAAAAGCCAAGCTGGTTTTGGAAAAACCGGAAAAGCAAGTCCAAGAAGCGGTGGAAGGCGTTGCCGACCCGGAATTGCAGGAACATCAGCGGGAAGTGGAAGACTTGGAAACTGATGAACTGAAACATCTCGGCATTGAAATTGATTTGAGTTTGCCGAGAAAGCGGATTCGCGGGTTGGATATGCTTTCCGGAGGCGAAAAAAGTTTGGTTTCCATTGCCGCGCTTTTTGCTTTGATTTCCGTGAGCCCGCCGCCGTTTTTGGTTTTGGATGAGGTGGACGCGGCTTTGGACGAGAAAAATACCAAGCGTTTTGCCGATATTGTCCGCGACTTCGCCAAAAAAACCCAGTTTATTTTAGTAACCCACAACCGCGCCACTATGGAAGCGGCGGATGTTTTATACGGCGTTACTATGGAAGAGGATGGCGTTTCCAAAGTTTTGTCTTTGAAATTGGAATAACATTTGAATCTTGACACTAAAAACTAAAAGCTTTAAACTAAAATTTACTTCATATGTTAATGATGCGTTTACAGCGCCGGGGGAAAAAACATCAAGCTTCTTATCGCTTGGTGGTCGGCGAAAAAAGATCTAAACTGCTCGGCAAGCAAACCGATGATTTGGGCTGGTATAACCCTAATGCTTCTAAATTTGAATTTGATAAAGAGCGGATTCAATACTGGCTTTCCAAAGGCGTCCAAATGAGTCCGACGGTAAATAATATTTTGGTTGGGGCGGGTCTTACTTCCGGCAAAAAGATTCCGGTTCATAAAAAAGTTAGAAAAGCGGTTGAAGCAAAAACGGTTGCCGCTGCTTGACAGATTAAATTTTGTTTGATATAATATTTAAAATCAGAAAAAGGTCGCGAATAAAGTAATTCAGCAATCAGAACAGCCTATGGCAAAAGCAGCAGCTGCTCATGACGAGGAATTCTTGAAATACCTGGTTCAGTCCATTGTGGAGAATCCGGATAAAGTAGAGGTCACTCGGAAAGTGGATGAAATGGGAGTCTTGCTTTCTTTGAAAGTAGATCCCAAAGATATGGGTTTGGTGGTTGGAAGGCAAGGTTCCACCGCTAAAGCTATCCGCTCGCTTTTGAGAATCGTCGGCATTCGGAATAATGCCCGCGTTAATCTCAAAATTGAGGAACCGGAAGGTTCTACTCGCGGACCGCGGAGAGAAGGAGGAGATTTGAACCTCTAAAACTAAAAATCCCCCACGCGGGGGATTTTTAGTTATAATTAAAAGAGCAGAAAACAGGTTTTCAGACATCGCCTCCATTTATAAACCGGAGAGTATCCTCCGTGCGGCAACTACGGAATCCTGATTTGCTTGGTTCCGCAAGGAAAATCAGGATGAGGCGTAGGCGAACTGATTCGCTGGAAATCAGTTACGCCGGTGCCGTCAGGAGGATACTCTCCGGTTAAATACCGAAGGATCCCACTGCCAGCCCGAATGGCTCAAAAATGTCAGGAAGCCGTTTCATGTTCCCACTAAACAAACCTTTTGCCACGGCTGATAAACGCTTTTAAAAGTTTGGCTGTTGGTTTCACCGTTCAAATAATCCACTTTATAATTTACCTCGGCTGTCATCCCGAATCTGGCCTGTTCCGTGCATTTTTCCTCCCCCTTTTTCAATTCTTGGCTAATCACGTATTTCGGTTTTGGCGGCGGAATCCGATTGGAAATTACCGGTTCGGAAATAGCCACTTCCCGGCCGTCTTTTTGGCCGTAAAATTCCATCAATACTTCGTCACCGGCTACTTTTGCCTGCAAAAGCAAATAATGGCCGGTGTCATTAACAAATTTCAAATCTTTTTGCGGGCCGTAAATTGTCGCGTCCAATCCTGGGCCATAATAAGAAACTACGTAAAGATGATTGGTTCTCGCGGTAATCGGCAATCCGGCGCCGATAGCCAGCCGAAAAAGCGTGGTGGCAATCTGGCAAAGCCCGCCGCCGGCTTCTTTCACGCTGCGGTCTCCTTTAATCACGAACTCTTTTAAAAAGCCGTCTTCTTCTCTGGTAAAACCAATGGCTTCCACCGCGGAAAATTCTTCTCCGGGAGCGATGAGTAAGCCGTTTAATTTGGAAATTCCGGTTTTAATATTTTGTTTTCGGCCTTCGCTGCTGCCTTTAAAACTGGTCTTAACCTCGGCTACTAATTCTTTAATGTCGTACTTTTCAATGGTTTCTTTAGTAATTTTTGGCGGCTGTTTAACAATTGTAATCGGAAGACGAATAACCCGCGGTTTTGATTTAATCTTTTGATTCAATTCTTGTTCCAATAATTCCACTGCCACGCTGTTGCCGCTTTGGCCCTGAAAAATCTCCGCCAGCTTATTATTCCGAATTTCAAAACGGCTGTTCTGCGGCGGATTATAAACCACCGGGTCAACTTTTTGCTTTAAAAAGTCCTTTAATTTTTCTTTTTCAACGGCTAATTCTCCATTTTCGTTTAAAGTAAGCCAGCCAATCAGCTTATTCCCGCTTACTTTCCAAAGATAATCGCCGTAAACAAATTCTAACCGGGTTGCTTTAGCTATTTCTTTAACCAAAGGCAAAAACTTTTCTAAATTAACCGCGGTTACTCTGGGCCTTGCCAGTTTAGAACTGAAAAATAAAGCATCGGTTTCCAAAGTCGCCAAGGCCTTGGAAAGCAGCCTGATTACCCGATTGCCGTCATTATCAATTTGTTCGCCGATTTTTTCCGGTTCAATAACTATTTCTTTGTCCGTTGCGGCAAAACTAGCTGGCGCGGGTTTAGCGTAAAAATTGACTAATTCCCTGTCCAACAATGACCGGACGGCGTCTTCATTAATAAAATTGGAAAAGGTGAATTTTTTCTTGCCTGCCATTAAAGCCGCTTGATTCCAAATCCGCTTCCAAAGCGGCCCTTCCCGGCCAAGGGCAAAAGCGGTTTTCACCGCCGCTTCCGCGTCGCCCAAATTGATATATTCCGCTACCGTATCAGAGGTCAAACCCCGGCTGGCTAACGGCACGCTGACTGTCCGGGAATTTCCGTTCCGGAAAAATACCAAAGTAAAACCGTCAGCTTCAATTTTCTTCTGAGCTTGCTTGAATTTTTCCAGCACTTCTTCGTAGCTTTTCCCAGCCACCGATTCCGAACCGATAATAATATTCGGATAAAACCGGTTATAATATTTTATTTCAAAAACACCGACTAAAATAACGGCTAAAAAAAAGATTTCCAAAAGATCGGCTAACTGCCGTTTAACCATAAATTTTCACCGTCCCTGCCCTAATTACCTTTATTTTACCATTTTTTAACGAGAGAAGAGTGGAGGGGCGGGAATCCAATCGGCCGGCGTCAAGATAAAAATCCACCCTGTCCCCAAAGTATTTTTTTGCTTCTCTGATAGTTTTTGCTACCGGCAATCCTTCCGGATTAGCGCTCGGCACGACCAGCGGCCCGGTTCTCTTTAAAAACCGGCGCAATGAATTTTTAGCGGGTAAACGAAAAGCCAGGGTTTTCGTGCCGCGATGAAGATAAAAAAACTTTTTAAGCGGGCAAGACAAAATAACGCTTACGGGTCCGGGCCAGATTTGTTGAACTAACGCCTTTTCGGACTTGCGGAGACGAATACCGAACAACTGCAAATCCTTTAAATCGCCAATCAAAATAATAAACGGCTTTTTTGGATTGCGCCGCCGGACTTTATAAATTCTTTCTATTGCTTTTTTAGATAAAGCCGAGCCAACCAAACCATAGATAGTATCAGTCGGCAAAACCCCGATGCCGCCGCTTTTTAAAATTTTAATTATTTCACTAGGAGACATTAAAACTTGCTTTTACTTAATAATTTCTATATAATCTTATCATATCTTTGAAAATAAAATATTGAGGAGGTCAAGATAAATCCCGCGGCAAAACTGCAAAAAGATTGGGAACTTAATCCCCGCTGGAAAGAAATTATTAGGCCTTATTCTTCGGAAGCGGTATTAAACCTGCGCGGCTCTCTTAAAATTGACTACACCTTAGCAAGATTAGGTTCCAAAAAACTATGGCGGCTCCTTAATGAAGAACCATTTATCCGCGCCCTGGGGGCGGTTACCGGCAATCAAGCAGTCCAAATGGCGCAAGCCGGATTAAAAGCAATTTATGTTAGCGGTTGGCAAGTGGCGGCCGATGCCAATAACGCCAACCAAACTTATCCGGACCAAAGCCTGTATCCGGCTAACAGCGTCCCGCTTCTGGTAAAAAGACTCAACAACGCCCTTCAGCGCACCGACCAAATCAATTACTTGCAAAAGAAAAATAATCTTGACTGGTTTGTGCCGCTCATTGCGGACGCCGAAGCCGGTTTTGGCGGAGCCTTGAATGTTTTTGAAATTATGAAAGCAATGATTGAAGCCGGCGCCGCCGGAGTCCATTTTGAAGACCAATTATCTTCAGAAAAAAAGTGCGGCCATTTAGGCGGAAAAGTGCTGATACCAACTAAAGCGGCGGTGAAAAATTTAATCGCCGCCAGATTAGCGGCAGACGTGATGGGAGCGGCAACGATTTTAATTGCCAGAACCGATGCGAATGGCGCAAAACTCTTAACCAATGATTCCGACTCCGCCGACCAGCCGTTTCTAACCGGAGAAAAAACCGATGATGGCTTCTATTGCTTGAAAAGCGGATTAGACGCGGCAATCGCGAGGGGTTTGGCTTACGCGCCGTATGCGGATATGATTTGGTGCGAAACTGCCAAGCCGGATTTGGAAGAAGCAAAAAAATTCGCTTCAGCAATTCACGAAAAATTTCCCGGAAAACTTTTGATGTATAATTGCTCGCCTTCCTTCAATTGGAAAAAGCACCTAAATGATAAAGCTCTTGCTGATTTTCAAACCGAGCTCGGAAAAATGGGCTATAAATTCCAGTTCATCACTCTGGCCGGCTTTCACGCTTTAAACGATTCCATGTTTGAACTTGCGAAAGACTACTCGCAAGAAGGAATGCCGGCTTATGTCCGATTGCAGCAAAAAGAATTCGCAAGGGAAAAAGAGGGTTATGCCGCAATCAAGCATCAAGAATTCGTCGGTACTAACTACTTTGACCAAGTCGCCCAAGTGATTTCCGGCGGCGCTTCTTCCACTGCCGCGATGGAAGGCTCCACCGAAAAAGAACAATTTCATTAATCCTAAATGCCCGATATATTCGGGCTTTTTTTATTCAAATTTACTGTTAGAATAAATAGCGACCATGATCAACTTTAAAATCCTAAAAAAATCCGAAAAAAGTTGGGCGCGGTTGGGAGTTTTAAAGACTCCGCACGGAATAGTGGAGACGCCGGCGTTAGTGCCGGTAGCAACTCAAGCCGCAGTAAAAACTTTGACCAGCGAAGAGGTCCTGCAAACCAAAAGCCAAATTTTGATTGCCAACACTTTCCATCTTCATTTAAAGCCAGGCGAAAAAATTGTCAAAGCCGGCGGCGGCCTGCATAAATTCATGAACTGGCAACGGCCGCTGATGACTGATTCCGGCGGATTTCAGGTTTTCAGTTTAGGCTTCGGCCATGATTTAAAAGTTGGAAAAATCTTGAAGTATTTCCCTGGCGAAGAACGAAAAGATATTTTGGAAAAAAGCGCTCAACCAAAACAGGTGAGAATCACCGGCGACGGCGTGCATTTTCGCTCTCCGCTGGACGGCCAAGCATTATTTTTAGGACCGGAAGAATCCATAAAAATCCAAGGGCGGCTCGGAGCGGATATTATTTTTGCTTTTGACGAATGCACCTCTCCCCTCTCTACTTACGAATACGTAAAAGAATCTCTCCGGCGCACGCATGCCTGGGCGAAAATTTGTCTGAAAGAAGCCCATTCGACAAGCTCAGGGCAGGCGCTCTTCGGCATTGTCCAAGGTTCACGGTTTAAAGACCTTCGCGAGGAAAGCGCGAGATTAATAAATTCGCTTGGTTTTTCGGGCTTTGGAATCGGAGGCGATTTGGGACAGGATAAAAAAACCATGGCGCAAATTTTAAGCTGGGTAATGCCGCGTTTAGATGAACAAAAACCGCGCCACCTTCTTGGCATCGGCTATTTGGAAGATATGGAAAATATTGTAAAAAGCGGCGTTGATACTTTTGACTGCACCGTGCCGACCCATTACGGCCGCCGAGGAATTGCTTTTACTAATTCTGGCAAACTGGATATAAAAAAATCCAAATTTCTCAAAGATAAAAATCCGCTTGATAAGGCTTGTTCTTGCTATGCCTGCCAAACTTACACCCGAAATTACATCTGCCATTTACTCCGCGCAAACGAAATCACGGCTTTAAAACTTCTTACCTTTCATAACCTGCATTTCTTTAACACTTTCGTAGAAAAAATCCGGGAGAAAATAAAACGCGGCCAATTATAATAAATTGAAAAAAATATCCGCTTCAATTATAATTCCTCTAGCTATTTGCTAATAATAGAGAGGAAACTTGTCTTGGGAAAATCCGGTCCGGGGCACCACTCTAGAAGTGATAAAAGTATCCCGCCAGGTGCGCCTAAACGAAGAAGCGATTAATAATCTTGCTTTAAAATGGCTTGAGAAACGAATGAAGGCTCCGCCCTGGCCGGCTCCTCTTCATTTGGAAACCAGCAACCGGCGAATGCTGCTTGATTATCTGATAATCCTAGATTCATTAAATTTCTGCTTCTGGTCCAGAAATAAGAGCCGCTGGGAAATCTGGCACGATGGCGAAAAATACACCGGTTACTATGCCTTAGCCCTTGCCCTTAAACGTTTTTTTGAGCGAAAACCGGAAAAAGCAAACTTTCTTTACCTTCGCGAAATTTCCTTTGAAGAATTTCGGCTGTGGTTTCAGGGCGGCGCCAACCTGCTCTTTTTGAAACGCCGCTGGGAAATTCTGCGATCAGTAAGCGATTTTTTTTCAAAAGAATATGGAAACGATTCCCGAAACTTTCTGCTTAGCGCCAACGGTTATCTGTCTACTTTGATTCCGAGAATCGCTTATCAAATCCCCTCTTTTAACGACGTAACTTATTATAATGGAGGGATGGTTTATCTTTGGAAACGGGCGCAGATTTTGGCGGCGGATATTATTGGCGCTTTTCAAGGCAGAGGGTTAGGCGCATTTAAAGATCCGGAATATCTAACTGCCTTTGCCGATTATAAATTGCCGCAGATTCTTTTTCATTACGGAATTTTAGAGTACACTCCGGAACTTAGAGAAAAAATCCAAAATCTGGTTATTCTGCCGGCTGGATCACCGGAAGAAATTGAGATCCGAAGCGCCACCATTTGGGCAGTGGAATTGCTAAAATTTATCCTGAACCGCCGCGGAAAAAATCTTCTGTCCTACGAAATCGATTGGCTGCTCTGGAATGAAAGCCAGAAAGAAAAAATGCGGTTGCCTCATCATCTTACGGGAACCATCTTTTATTAATCCTAAAAGACGCTTTGATTGGCGTCTTTTTTGTGACCTAAAATTTATAAATCTCAAAGGCCTTATCACCTCTTTGATTGTAAATGCCGAGCGGCGTTCCCCGCATTAAGCTTTTAGTTGCGGTTGATGGGACAACATTAGTTTGCAGGATAAAATAATAATTTTTAAAGCCCACCCGATCATAGTAATCAAAGCCATTTTCTTGAAGGTATTGATAATAGGTTTCCAAGCTGATAATCGGCCAGGCATGATAAAAATGCAGCCGGTCCAGTACCCAAAGCCGGGCTCCGCCGTCAAAATTCCCCTCATAAACTAACAGTGCCGGCTCAAGCTCCAGCCCCTGCCGCTGCCCTCTGGCAAGCGCTTTCTCCCGTAATTTTTCTAAAAATTGGTATTTCAAATCAAAAGTAATGGCCGGCACTTTACCAGCCAATTCCTTTTCCAGCCAATCATTAAGCGCGTTGTAGCCCCAATTATAATTTTCAAAACGCACTTTGGAAGACAGCCGGGGCGCCGGCCCGATAGGATAAAAAGCAAGCTGATTGTTGTAAGAATAAAAAATTTCAAAAGAAAAAACAGCTAAAAGCGCTGCCAGCGCAACTTTTCTCATACCAACATTCTCAAGTATGTTGGTATGTTCTGAAATGCTGCTTAAAAATAAGCCAACGCTTAGAGCCAAAAATGGCGTTAACATTGCTAAAAACCGATAAGAAGGGCCAATCAATAGTAACAACAATAACAAATAACTAATAACTAATAACAAAAAATTATTATTTTGCAGGGCAGTCTTAAAATTTTTAAAGAGGGATACTATAAATGCGGCTGCTGAAAAAGCGGCCAGCGATAAAAATAGCCAAGAATTGGAGGCAATCAGACGCGGGATAAAATTTTGAATCCGGTCAGTAAGCGATCCGATTTCTTTACCGGGTTGAATTTTCCACGCTTCCGGACGTCCCCCAAAGACAGATGAAAACTGAAAATCAAAATGGCCGGCGGTTTTGTAAAGCATCAGATTATAAATAATAGTCGGGCTAAAAATCAAAAGAAGAACCGCTAGGCCGTACCAAAAATATTTATTTTTAAAATAATCTCTTCTAAATAACGCGAGATAAGTCAAAAAAATCGGAATTAAAATAAGCGAATTATATTTTGCTTCCGCACCAAGGCCGATTGCCGCTCCGGCCCAAAAAAGATAGCGCGGCTCTTCCAGCGCTTTTAAAAAAAGATAAGAAGCAAGAAGCAAAAAGAAAATAACATAGGCCTCTTGCAGACCGGTTCTGGAAATATAAATGCCGTTTAAAGTAATCCCCAGAAAAGCCGCTCCCAACAACCCCGCATTTTGAGAATATAAACGCACTCCGATTAAATAAAGAAGATAGACCGAGATGATTCCCAAAAGCGCCGACGGCAGACGGAAAGCAAAATTATTTTCGCCGAATAATTTCATGAAAACATGTTGGGTATAAGGAACCAAAAGCGGGTGGTCATGAAAAGAAAGTTTGAGCCACCACGGGCTATCCGGGTCGTTCCACTCCAGCGGCGTAATTTGGACTTTTGCCGCGTCAAAATCAATCATTCCCAGACCGCGAAAAGACATAAAAACCTCATCGTTAATGGTGTCGCCGCGGGAAAGTCCAAAAAGCCGCAATAAAGCGGCAGTCGCTAAAATCAAAATTAAAACCCGTTTTTTATTCAATTTCGTAGCGTAAAGTAACGTTCACTGTTACTTCTTGGGACCCCGCTTCAATTGACGGCGCCGGCACCGGCGCTGGAGCGCCAAGCGTTTCAACGCCAAAAGATTTATAAAATATCGGCACTCCGCCGCCTTCTTCAATTGAAAGCAAGCGCCCCAACCGAAAACCGCCGGCTTTGGCAACGGCTTTGGCCTTATCTTTAGCTTTTCGAATCGCTTCGGCGCGGGCTTGATTCTGAACCGCGGTCGGATCATCTAAATTAAACGAAAGCTGGGAAACGGAGTTGGCTCCGCTTTGAACCACTTCGGTAAGCAAGGTCCCGATTTTTTCAAAATCCCTTAATTTAACGCTGACAGTTTGCCTGATGGCATAGCCGACAATTTCCGGCGGTGGGCAGGGTTTCCCGCCGGCTGATAATCTCGGAGAGCAATCAAAATACTGGTACCGCGGCTCAACGCTGTATTGGGCGGTTTTTATATCCTTATCAGCAACTCCGGAACCTTTTAAAACCCCGATGGCCCGGTTCGCTTTTTGGGTATTTTCTTTTTGCAATTCACCAAGGTTTTTCCCGCCCTCGGTTAAAACGCTGAAAGTGAATTCCGCTATATCCGGAATCGCCACCGCCTTTCCATCGCCGGTTACGCTGAAACTCCGGAAAGAAGACGGTTCAATGGATTTGGAATACAAACGAATAAACCAAAGCGCGGAAAATGCCAGCGCAATCATCAAAAACACTCCTGCCCAACCCAAGTAATTTTTAATCTTTGAATCCATTTTCCTTATGCGAACTTGTTATAAACCGAAGCCACCAGCCATCCTCCGATAAAACCGCCAACCAGGTGCATTACCGTTATCCAAAGGGCGCCGTTCCAAGTATAAGAAAATCCTGGATGCAGGCCGCCAATCGCTTGCACAGTCTGGTCTAAAACTCCGGTAGTAAGCGAAAGGGCCATCAATAACAGCCAAGCGCCGCCAGCCAGAAGGCCAAACGTCAATCCTAATGCTTTAGAATTTAATTGCATAAAAATAAAAATTTTAGCGACCTTTATTTATTTAATTTTTTCCAAAGAAGGGCAATGACCAAAACGAGTATTGTCCAAACTAAAAGCG
>Ga0209541_10001417_pt1 | contig 47738 bp, 47 predicted proteins | sample RifCSPlowO2_01_FD_184027 | JGI IMG/M metagenome (GOLD analysis project Ga0209541, IMG submission 184027) | Groundwater microbial communities from Rifle, Colorado - Rifle CSP2_plank lowO2_0.1 (SPAdes) (version 2) | ecosystem: Environmental > Aquatic > Deep subsurface > Groundwater | place...
GCCGACTTTTGAGCACGCCAAAATACCACCTAATCGATATGTGGTTTACAAAGTAAACCACCACTCAATAGAGTGGTGGTATTTTTAGCGTATAAAAGAATTATCCGCTTATATCCTCTACCTAAAGAGGTAGAGGATTTACGCTAATTATTTAAACTATAAGTAGAAGAAGCTAAAAAAATGTCCTGTAATTCGCCCAAAGTTACAAGTTTACCTTCTAGCCCAGGAATGGTTCTCCAAGATTTTTTCTCTTTCTCAACCGAAAATTCTGTTTCTGCCATAAACCCGGAGTTATAACATTTATTTAAAAAGGTATTCCAAAATAAAAACACCAACCGCAGCACGTCAGAAACTACAGTTTCTGGGGTTTCCTAGCAGAAACAGCTGCGAGGTATTTTTAATCTTTCCTGTTAAGAGAACTAATTATTTTATGTCGCTGCGAACAGCAGGGTATTAACCCAGGAAAGAAATAAAATTTAAATCCCATTGGCAGTTAAAGTAATACTTTGACAAAACATTTATATATCTCTAGCATACATAAACAATATCCTAAAGTTAAACCTAGGAAATATGGATTAATTAATTATGAAATTTACAAGTGTTAAAACGAGTTTAAATTTGGTTTCTCAGCTATATGTTCAACTTTAATTCTAAAATAAAATTTAATAGACTAGTAGGAGGTATAACTAAATGAATGAACAAGCTCCTCCAGTAAAAACTGGAGACATTGTAGAAGTTAGTATTGAATCCGTGGGTGGAAAAGGCGATGGTATTGCCCGTGTGCGTGGCTTTGTCTTATTCGTACCTAACGTTAAAAAAGGTGATTACGTCAAGATTAAAGTGACAAAAGTTCTGCCAAAAATGGGTTTTGCTGAATTTGTAGAAAAACTAGAAGCTAAACCTAAAGAACAAAAGTATGCTACTTTTTCTCGAGAAGAGATTGCTCACGAAGAAAAACAGCAGCCACAATATGAAGACTCAGAAAGCTTTGGCGATGAGTAAATCTCAATTTTAATAAGAATTAGATATTGTGCTGTAACTGTAAAACGTTTATTTGTAGGAATACCTCTATCAGATTTAAATCAGAAAAGAACAATGAAAAACTACAAGGCATTATATATCAAAACCACTGATTTAGAGAGTTAAAAATAGACAAAATTGTTCTCTATGGAAGTATTTTACTAGAAAAAATGATAGTATATAAGGAAATAACCAAAGTTTTGTTGCGCGCTTAAGCCATTCTTCTATTTTTCTGGTACTTCTACTCCTGCCCATCTTAATTTCAACCTGCACCATAAATTATTAAAGCCATACTGAGGAAAAGTGGCTTGATATTTTTCTGCAAATTCTGACAACTTAAATGTTGGTGTTGTCTCAGTTTGATACAGCTGTAAATCCTCGTGACTAAATTGCATTTGTGCTGTTCTATCCATGGAAGAGTAATAAGTAAAAGTGATACACATCCATTCTTTGCTTAAAATACCTTTTAGAGAGCCTGAAGGCAAATCTAATATCACTTTTTGTCCATGGATACTAGCCAAATCATCAATGGCTTTTTGTAGTACTTCTGGGCTGGGTTCAGTATGTATCTTTCCTGTTAACAAATAATTTAAAGCTCTTCTTCCAGTTCCTAAAGTAAATATTTCTCGTGACTTATAACCATTTGCCCGTTGTTCGTCCTGAGCCCATAATTCCTTTGTTTCAGCAAGTGTACGATAAGGCTGAACTTTAATAGAATCACTACTTAGTTTTTGTTCTAAATCTGTTGTTTTGTCTGCCATAAATTTTATAGGTGATCTCTTAGTATTAAAAACTATCGTCATTTTGGAGAATTTTATCCAAAAAAAGTGAATTGAAACGAAGTTTCAGCCACACAAGATTTAAATATTAAAACTATATCCTAACCAGTTGATACATATGGTTCAAATAAATGAACTTTTGGGCAATGCCAAGCTAATTAAACTACTTACTTTTTTAGTTAGAAACTCGTCTCAAGAATTTTCTTCAGGTCAAATTAAAGCTCAAACTAAGTTAGCTAAAGCAACCTTAACTAAATGGTTGGGCTTTTTACAAACAAAAAATTTTCTCTACTTAAAGAGAATAGGATTAAATAAGTTGTATAAGGTTAATAGAGAAAATTGTCTAGTTCGACAGTTTAAAATAATGTTAAGCTTATTAGATTTACAGTTTTTAATTAACTTATCGCAAAAACATAATTTTAATGTTTACCTCTTCGGAAGTGCTGCCCGAGGTCAAGATGTTGAAAATAGTGATTATGACATATTAATTATTGGAGACATTAAAAGAGAAGAGATTATCCCCGAAATTAGGAAAAATTCAAAAAAATTAAAGAAAGAGCTTAAACTACAATTATTTAATTCGAAAGAGTGGCTGGCTTTGAGCGCTAAAGACCCAGCTTTTTATGAAAGAGTGGAACAAGATAAGATAAAGATACAATGAGTTCAGATAAAGCACTATGAATATCCAAGATTGTCTAAAGAAAAGGTTTTTAATAGAAGAACCGCTAGATCAGAAACTCATAACCAAAGAATTAAATGAGAGTTCTTTTGATTTTAAGAGTGTAGAGAAAGCTTTTGATGAAAATAACTTTAAATGGGTGATTATACAATGTTATTATTCAATGTTTCATGCCGCTAAATCTGTTTGTTTTAATCTAGGTTATAGAGAAAAGAAACATTTTGCTTTATTGATAATCTTAGAATACTTAAATGAACAGGGTCAATTAGAAAAAGAATTTGTTACTCTGTCAAAAAGGAAAGCGGCACCAGCGGTCAAAGACCGGTGGCATGCTCGCTTCGCTCGGCCGCTTTCCTTTGGACTCCCAGAATTTTCCCCGTGACTGGTGGCATTTTTCGCCACCGGTCCGAGACCGGTGGAAAATTCTGTGGATTTTAATGCCGCTATTGATGCTAGAGAAGATGCGGATTACCAGTACAATTATTCAAAAGAAACTGCAGCAGAAAGCTTAAAGAGGGCAAAGAAATTTAATACGCTTAAAGGACGATAGCTCCGCACTTTAGTGTGTGAGCTCGTCCTTTGGCGTCACAGAAATCCGCCTGTCGAAGAAAGCGTCCAATTTCAAGCCTCGCACTTTAGTACGGGGTTGGACGCTTTCGGCGGATTTCTCATGACTCGAATGAAAAAAATATTAGGAGAGTTATAAAAGACTTTGAGTAAATATAATTAAAATAGTTTTAAAAAAGAGGTGTGTTAATGTCATATATAGCTTGGTTTAAAGATTTATCAAAAGATTCTATTACCGTCGCTGGTGGTAAAGGTGCCAATCTCGGAGAGATGACTAAAATGGGAATGCCAGTTCCTCCTGGATTTTGTATCACGGCTCAAACTTATCAACAATTCTTAGAAAAAACAAACCTGAGCCAGAAAATATTCCCCCTCCTAGAAAATTTAAATGTAGAAGATACAGAAAAGTTGCAGCAAGCTGCAGAACAAGTACAGAAGATTATCATGGCCACAGCCTTTCCTAAAGATATGGCTGAAGAGATTATCGACAGTTATGAATTATTAGGAGCAGAAAAAGGCGCCCAAGGAATTGTACAAGGCAAAGATATTTTTGTAGCCGTTAGAAGTTCAGCTACAGCTGAAGATTTACCAAGTGCCAGTTTTGCAGGACAGCAAGCCACTTTCTTAAACATCCGTGGAAAAGAAAATTTAATTAAAGCAGTCTTAGGCTGCTGGGCTTCTCTCTTTACTGCCAGAGCCATTTATTATCGTATTAAAAATAAGTTTGAACATGAGAAAGTACTAATTTGTGCCGTAGTGCAACGAATGGTAAATGCTGATAAATCAGGGATTATGTTTACCATTAATCCTTCCAATAATAAAAGTGATGAGATTGTGGTAGAAGCAATTTATGGATTAGGAGAAATGATAGTTAGCGGACAAGTTAATCCTAACACTTATCTTGTTGATAAAAATAAAAGAACTATCAAAGATATGCGCATTAAAAAACAAGACAAAGGACTTTTTAGAACTGATGCTGGTATAAATCAAGAACGAGAGATTTCTAAAATAATGCAAGAGAGGCAAGTACTTGATGAAAAACAAATATTAGAGTTAGCTCGTCTGGGAAAGAAACTAGAAGAACATTATCAACTCCCTCAAGATATAGAATGGGCTATTGAAAATAATAATATATTTATTGTTCAAACTAGGGCTGTTACTACATTTAAAGCAGCGATAGCGCCAGTTAAAGAAACTGAAGAAACTGGTAAAATCTTAGTCAAAGGTGATACGGCTTCAGCCGGCGTAGCTTATGGACCTGTAAAATTGGTACGTGAACCAAGTGAACTAAATAAAATTGAAAAAGGTGATGTTCTAGTTACTATTATGACCACTCCCGATATGGTTCCAGCTATGATGCGCGCAGCAGCTATTGTTACCGACGAAGGCGGTTTAACCTGTCACGCCGCCATTGTTTCAAGAGAGATGGGCACACCTTGTATTGTCGGCACAGAACATGCTACTGAAATACTAAAAGAAGGACAGATTGTAACCGTCAATGCCACGCGCGGAATAGTCTATGCGGGAAAAATGGATATACTATCTCAACCAAATACTACCACTACTGCTTTCACCTCTACAGCTCATGATGGTTCTAGTGAAATAATTACCGCTACAGAAATAAAAGTTATTATCGACTTGCCAGATCTAGCTGAACATGCAGCCGCTTCCGGAGCTGACGGTGTTGGTTTAGTGAGACTAGAAATAATGATTGCCAATGGAGGCATTCATCCAGCAGAATATGTTAGAACTGGTCAAACAGATAAATATGTGGCTTTGCTTAAAGAAGGTATTGGCAAAATTGCTAAAGCTTTCAAAAATAAACCAGTTTGGATACGCTGCTCGGATATGCGTTCAGATGAATATAGAAATCTAAAAGGTGGACAAGAAGAACCAAAAGAAACTGACCCTATGATTGGATGGCATGGTATTAGACGTTTATTAGATGAACCAGAAATCCTGCGCGCCGAATTTCAAGCAGTAAGAGAACTACATTATGAAGGACAGAAAAACGTTGGTATCATGCTGCCATTTGTAATCAGAGTTGAAGAATTACAAGAAGCAAAAAAAATTATGCGCGAACTTGGTTTAGAGCCAGTAAAGAATATAGATTTTGGCATAATGGTAGAAACGCCAGCTTCTTGCTGGATTATTGAAGAATTATGTAAAGAAGGGATTAGCTTTGTATCTTTTGGCACCAATGATTTAACACAGCTAACGTTAGGATTGGATAGAAATAATCAAAGAATACAAAAATTATTTGATGAAATGCATCCGGCCGTTTTAGGGGAAATAGCCAAGGTCATCAAAGTATGTAAAAAGTACCATGTTAAAACATCTATTTGTGGACAGGCCGGCTCTCGTCCAGAAATGGCAGAATTCCTAGTACACCAAGGCGCTGATTCCATCTCCGCCAATGTTGATGCAGTAGATAGTATAAGACATACAGTGGCCAGGGTAGAAAAGAAATTGCTATTGGAAAAGAAATAGCGGAAATTGATAAGAGAAAAATTTACTTTAAGAAATAACTACCCCAAGACATGGCATACTCTCTGTTTACAGTGTGGATATCATAATCATTGTAAACATCACAAAATTGGTCTCTAAAAGAATTAATAATTGATTGTAGTTCTTCATTGTCTTTTACATGAAGCTCAACTAGAAGATCATACTTACCCAATAGTTCTATAGCAAATAAGCATTTGTAAGTTGAATTGAAAAATTCTATTAGTTTATATCGTTGAGATGAATCCTTGAGTGAGATATTTATCTGAAAAAATTGTAATCCCAACAGTTTAAAATCAGTTAATAGGGCATAACCAAGTATTATTTTTTCTTTTTCTAATTTATTTAAATGATATTTTACTGCTTTGGGATCAATCAACAACTGTTTAGACAACTCAACTAGAGAAATTCTAGCATGGTTAGCAATTAAGCTTAACAGTTTATTGTCTGTTTCATCTAGTTGATAATTACTCAATGGCATATTATTCATTCTATCAACTGTTTCACCCCCTTTGTATAAATAACGTTGATTAAATCGATGCACACTAAGAAAAGTAACAATATCTTTATGCCGTACGAACTCGCCATATTTCTGCATAAAATTATCTAAAAATAAGGCCATTTTCTGAGGATCGTTAACTAATACTAAGAGAAAACAATCATAATACCCTTCTGTTTCAGCTAAATAGGAGATGTTTCTCTGCTTTAAAATATAATTATAAAATTCTGCTTCTTTTTCACGAGTAATATTTCTAAATTTAAGATACACTTTCTGATAAAACCAACCCATTTTTTGAGTATTGATTATAGTTACAAACCCTTTTATAACTTGATGATCTAATAAACGGTTTAGTCGAAAATTTACTGTTTCTTTGCTTTTTCTAACTTTCTTGGCTATTTCAGAAACGGTAGCTCTGGCGTTTAAATCTAACTCATAAATAATTCTCTTATCTAAATTATCTAAGCTCATTTTACGTTAAATAGGACCTAATTATATAAATATTTCCGTTTTGAGCAATATTTTAACAGTAATATTAATTAATAGGAGTAACCAAGTAGTGATTACAACTTAAAAAGAGTTGGAAAAAAACGAAAGAATAAAAGATAAATGAGGTAAAAAAAATGATGGAATACCATGATATAACTGAATTTGAAGAAAAATTTAGATACCTACGTGAGAACATGTCAAAAGAATTTAATAATGATGACGCTGCGATGAAACTTGCTACGGCAATAGGCGTAGTAGATAATAAAAAAATAATGGAAGGCCTTGGTTCTTTAACCTACCTTCCAAAATGGAATCACAATACCGCTTTAGGACAGTATTTACATAATGCCTGTTATGAGAGCGCAGAGATTGCAAAAAATCCAGAATTTGCCAAAGAAGTTAGTGAAACAATTGATATGTTTGTAAAAAAAGGAGCTGATCCTAATGAACTAAGTGATAGTGGCCAATCGCCATTATTTATGGCTTTTATAGGTTACTTTAGTGCTCCGAGACAAAAACATTATAGTTACAATAGTAGTAGACCATACCCATGCCAAGGCTTAGGAGTAGTAATTGAAAAATTACTCCAACATGGAACGGAATATCAAGATGTTAAAAGCGCAGAAGGAGAGCATATTTCAAGGTGGCTTATAGAAAGGCTCTTGCCAAATCGAGTTCACCCAAGATATGTCGTTGAACAATGTTCACGGGAAGTTTATTCTGAAATTGCTTTTTTCCCACACACCGAGATTATATCTAAAATATTTAAAGAAAATATGACCAGTGAAGAGGGGAAAAAAGCGGTAGAAAGGCTGGACATATTCCTTGATCAGATTGACTTGAGCCCGAAAATAAGTTGTTTCTTCCCCTATTTTTTTTAATTTTAGATTATTTCAAATTATAAAAAGTACAAATTGACATTATAACTATGGCGCAGTTTAGTCTATCTTATCGGTATCCTCATAAACTTCTTGCATTCCAAACAAGAAATAATAACCTTACCGCCACGTGTTCGCACACGAGAATTAACTCCCGGCTGCAAATATTTGTAACAGTGTTTACAGAACCTTCTCTTCAACTCCAACGGAATAGTTAATTTAACTTTCATAGCTAAATTTCTAGCTAAAGTAACATAGCGATGCGCTAAACTGCTATCGCGACTAAACTTCTGCTCAGCCTGTTTGAAAAGTATTTTAATCCTTTGTAGAGCTATTTCTTTCTGTTCTTTCTTAGAGATAAGTGGTTTGCTCATGATTTTTTAAATTCAACTCCTTTAAATTTTTCGAATTCAGTGTATATTATGACAAATGTTTCTTAGTTATAGATACTTCCCTTTTAGTTCTTCTCTGATCTCTTTTAAAAGAGTAACTGTATTTTTCTTAAAAGGAATAGCCCCAAACAGCTCTTTTATAATATTTTGTTTTTTGTTCATTTCACTGAGCACTTTTTCTCACGCACAACAATAAGTTATCGACTAAATCTTTAAACATAACTAATCCAAAAAATTTTTCTAGTATTTTATTTTGGATTAAGCATCAATAATAAAGCTTAAAGTTATAATAATCAATATAGAGATATAACTAACATTTAAAACTATCTTATTTTGAGTAAGATTAAGATTATCGACCATTTACATACCAACCAAAGAAAACCAACAGAAATGTATTTATAGAATACACTATAAACCAGATTATGCAAAAAGGCCGCCCCATTCGCAGTCCAATTCGTCAGAATATAGTAGAATTGTTATTCCAACTAAATCAAAGTTATGGATATAAACTAAGTAAAATTTATAACGAAATATTTCCTAAAGTGACACAAAGAAGTATTTATTACCACTTACGTAAAGGCCTGCAAACAAAAGAAATAAAAATCAATCGGATTGAACAAGAAACAGGCAGCTATTCATGGGGTAGTCAAGTAGAGAAAAAAATTTATATTCTAGGGCCGCAAGCTCAGCCAAAAGGAGAAAAGAGAGTAGAAGAATATTTAAATAAAAATCCACAATTAGTGAACGGCAGAAGTAAATAATAAAATAGCGCCGTTCACTATATAGTAAACGAAATGCAACCTTAATGGGTTAATTTTGTCGTTTACTAAATTAAAGAAACTAGAATAGTCTAAGTAACTAAAAACAATATAAAAATTAACATCCAAAATAAGATTAAGATTTAAAATAAGATTAAAATGATAAAGTTTATTTCTACAGTAACCAACATAAAGAATATTGCTTCAAATACTCTTCTCTTGAGCCTTACAACTCCTTTAGAATTTACTTTTCAGGCTGGACAATTTGTCACATTATATATCAATAATGGAATAGAAACAAAAGCACGTGCCTATTCCATCCTCAGCCCACCTCATGAAAAAGAAAAAATTGATTTGTGCTTTAAGCTGGTAGAAAATGGCTTTGCTTCAGAAGTGTTTTCTAAGACTAAAATAGGTGATAAATTTGAAATGAGTGGGCCTTTTGGGAATCTTCTTCTTCAAGTAGATGAAACAAAAGAGAGAGAACATGTTTTTATAGCAACTGGAACTGGCGTGGTTCCTTTTTATTCCATGCTGCAAGAATATGTATATAATGGTAAAGCCAGTTGGCCTAAGCAAAAATTTCACTTAATCTTTGGTTTACGCCATAAGAATGATATTTTTTTAGAACAAGAATGGGCTTTACTACAAAAGAAAGAACCAAACTTCAAACTAGATATTGTCTTAAGTCGTGAACAATGGCCAGGAAAATGTGGACATGTGCAACAACACTTGCCGGAAGATTTAAGCAATAAAATATTTTATCTCTGTGGAAGCGGCGCCATGATTGAAGAGACTAAGACTTTATTGCAAAGTAAAGGCGTTGCTAAAGAAAATATCAAAATAGAAAGGTATTATTGATAGATTAGCACCACCATTATTAGTAATCACCATTAAAACATTAATTAAAATAATAACTATACTAGCAAAAAATTAGACATTTAATCTTTTTATCTTCCCAGTTTGCCAGTCTTTCAGAATCTGCCTACTCACAGCTTCTAAATCCCCTTTTCCACCTTTGCTCAAACGTCCTAAACGTAAAGCTAGAATTTCTAAAACATCATCGGCAGGCAAAGTTAAACAATCTTTACTTAAATTATAAACTTTACAAATAGTGGCTCTTTCCCTCTCAATTAAACCTAAAGCCGCCTGTTCTGGATCTTTAACTTTAGCATAATCAATAGCTCCAAACAGGGCATGTTTATATTCAGTATTTTGAACAACGTTGCTGCCTTTTTCTGTTTCAGGAAATACGCCAGGTGTATCTAAAAGCATAATTTTATTATCTACTTTTATCTTCTGCAAACCTTTGGTAAAACCACTTTCAGAAGAAGTGCGTGCCGCATGCCGGCCAGCTAGCGCATTAATTAAGGATGACTTGCCCACGTTAGGATAACCAACCACCCCAACTACAACACGATGTCCGCGGCTAAGTTCTAATATTTTTTTCTTCAATTTTGTAGTGCCCAATTTTTCTAAACTAGAGATATAGACGGCATGCTCCAATTCTTTCTTAGCCTCTTCTAATTTTGGACGATCGACCAGATCACTTTTTGTAATAACATAAAGAATAATCTTTCCCGAATGCCTGATTTTTTCTTCAATCTCTACATTGCGGCTTTCTTGTGGAAATCTAGCATCTAGTACTTCGATAATAATATCGGCTTCTTGCAGTACACTATTGACAACTCTCCAAAATGATGGCATAATTGCATTATTCTTGCTCTCTTTTAAAGACTTTGCCTAAGCAATAGATTTATATCTCTAATCGTAATGTTTATACTATGGTCTTATATCATCTTCACTTACGCAAGAGAATTCATCTTTTGAAAGAAAAATATCCCCATCCAAAAGCTTTTGTTCGCTTTATAGACAATTTAATGATAATTATAGCTATAGCAGCACCCTTAGCCACTCTTCCTCAGATTTATAAAGTGTGGATAGAACAAAATACTCAAGGAGTTTCCTTATTAAGTTGGGGAATGTATTCTCTAATTGGCCTGCCACTCTTAGCATATGGTTTAATTCATAAAGAAAGGCCCTTGATTTTATTATATTCTTTAAACTTGATAGCTAACATAGCTGTATTTTTTGGAACAGTAATATATAGGTAAGAATAATGTTTATTTATTGTAAAAACACAAAATGGCAAATATACCGTATGGTAAATACACTACACTTACAAAAATAATATAAACTAACACTTATTAAATAATTACTAATTATGGCTTTCAGCAAAACTTTTCCAAAAACAATTCCCGGCAGTAATTATCCACAATGGGAAGAGATCTTTCTGACTGAAGCAGAAGAAAAAGAAGCCGAGGAACTTTGTAGAAAAGAAAACTTCGAATTACTTAGCGAATGTCTTAATGAGGCTAAATCCTTAGCCATCAAACATGCCGTAAATTCTGATGAAAATCGTGTTAAGTTGGCTATCGCTTTATTTGAAAAGAAAGCCTCACATCAAGTATATTGGAAAGAAAAGATAGCTAAAGATAAGTTTGATGCGAAGAATAAAAATTAGTAATATTTAGTTGTTTTAAGCCGCATTTTTTAACCTACAAACTAGACTTACCTCTCAAACACCGTCCCAGAATTAAACTTAAATGGAGCATTACACTCGCTGCCAGATTGTCTTTCAATTTTTAACGTTTCTTCATCTAATAATTCTAAAATCATTGTAAAACCCCAAACAGGGCTATTGTCATTATGCTCATAACAATAAACCACCCCAGGCTTAACTTGTGCAAAAGCAGCATTTACTTCACCCTCAGATGAGGGATTAAATGAATAAGTCTTGGAATCTAAACTAGTAATCGATCTACCAACAGAAAAAACATTGACTCTTGGATCAAAATTATCTAAAACTAAAGCCAAATGAGGATCATCTGGATAAGTATTTTCTGTATTTTTTATAAACCACACCCCTTGAGCTGTCCCTTTTATGTCCTGTTCTATTGTGCCGCAAATTGGTTCGATGGTTCTTTTATTATTGCTCCAGTCTCCAAGTAAAGAATATAATTTTTTTTTTCTGCCTCAATAAAATAATCCAAAGGGCAGACATTATGTTTAACTTCATCTGACCATCTTTCAGAATTGGCAAACTGCAATTCCTCAGTCCTTAAATCAGTAGCCCAAATATCAAAAGCGTTTTGATTAGGATTTCCCCCAACTGTTCCAATCTTTTCACCAGCACTTACCTTAAGGTTAAGATTATCGCTAGAACATCGTTGAAACCTGCTGCCGCCAGTTTCATATTCTTTATCACAATTATTCTCTTCATTTAATTGTTCTAATAATTTGTCAGATAAAGAAGTTATATGTCCAAATCTAAAGCTTAATTCTTTACAAGAATAAAACGTAAGATCATAATCAGTAAAAGGTGGATTATTCGATAAGTGCTTTGAGGCCGTTATTTGTGTTATCCAAGCATTTCCCGGCATATACAATGGAACATTGACCGTACCAGTATCCCAATTGTTTGTATCTACACGGTTTAAGGCCAGATAAATATGGTCAGTTGGAAAAGTATGTCCAGAAGGGTTTAAGTTACCCAAAGGAGTTATCGTTTGAAAATCACTGTATTTTAGAGGGGGAATGGAAAGAAAATCCATTCTGTCTTCGCAGCTTGGCAGGGTCTTTGTAAAAAGAATCGGCTCTTTGTTAAAATTAGAATAATTATTCGCTTTATTTTTATTATTATTATTACCCTCATCATCATAATTATTTTCTTCACTAACATCACGATAATAACACTTACATATATCACCATCAACGCAGGTAGTCCTATCTGCGCCAGGACATTCAACATTACAATCCAAACAAGAGTTTTTACTGTCTACTGCTTTTGGTATGGTTGCTGAGGGCATATACTCTTCAACAAACTCCGTTTCTGGAATTAGATTTGTGCACCCCATTACCGATAAAATAATAAAAATTAAAACACAGATTAAAACAGTAAATAATATCTTTTTCATCAATGACCTATTTTATTTAGATAAATATTTTATTTAGATAGATAATTACTTACCAAAATTATTATCCTTCCATTTCTTTATCAGATATACAACCAGGCAATGGATACGAATCTTGATCATAAATATTGCTATCTCCCTTGTATTCTTCCCAGGAATTATAAAATGCATTTATTTTATTGTAATAATCTTCTTTAACCGAATCATCTAAATAAAGATATGGGCAAACGTGACTAGGGGGGTTGCCGCCTTTTAGAATACCTATTTCCACAAGACCAAAACCAGAATTCCACTCTGACATGTGATTACTAACTTCTGCAATAATTTGTCCAGCAACTACCATATCCCCCACTTTTACTACCGGATTAAGAACGTGTTCTAATTCATATCTCCACGGAGAGTTATAATTTTTAATAATATGGATACCATAATCTCCGCTATACAACAATTCTATCTTGTCTATTTTTCCGCTAGTTATAGCTCTAACTTTTGTTCCTAAAGGTGCCAAATATGTCGGCTGAATGTTTATCTTTGGCTTCCCATCACTTGTTTCTGTGATTAGTTCACCATAATCTTGAAATATTTTATTTTGGAAAATTTTAGATTTGGTGAAAACAAAGTCACCGGCTTTATTGGTAGTTTCATCATAATACCCTATATCTAAACCTATATTTTCAATCTTAGGCTCTATTTCTTTTAAATTATCTTTTTTATTACCAATAGTGAGACTATTTATTTGGTTATCGACTTTAGTTTCAACTTTCTCCACAAGATTGGAATTGATAAAACCATTATTTATCGTTGCATTATTATAACATTTGCACTTATCATCCACACAAGCAGTTCTGTCAGCGCCAGGACATTCTAATCTGCAATCTTGACAGATATTTTTAAAAGTTTTATTATCACACCCCGTCACTAATAAACCTATCAAAACTAAACCACAGATTAAACCAATAAATCTGATTTTTTTCATTAATTAACCCCTTATTATTAAACAACACTTATTTCATCTGAATAATGACCCAAACCACCCCATCACTTTTTGCAGGAAACTTCTCACTGCTCCTTTTCTTTGCGACTCGCTCTCTTGCAGTTCAGTTTCTTGCGATTCAATTTCTTGCAGTTCTTTTTTTTCTGATTGTGCCCCAGGCATTTTTTCCATCATCGCACGGCATTTACCTTCTCCGATAAACTCGCCATTTACTATACATTCTTCAGGAGGGCTTTTATCAGGGGATTTTCCTGAAGATGCTTTATCAACTAAAGCCTTGCATTTATCCTCGCCAATAAACTGCTGGTTTACGATGCATGTCTCTGGAGGTTCATCATTGCTTTTTGACCACTCATCTTTTGGAAAATTGATGGAGGTACTATCTCCTTTTCCTATCATTTTTTCAGAGTTTACATTAGTGTTTATTACGGTAGATTTTGATTTATCAGAACATCCTCCCTCTTTGATATTTGGATGAGCTTCAGTAAAAAGTTCACAATTAGTCGCCTTCATATTGTAAATTGCCACTCTTCTTAATTTTTTCAGATTATCAAGAGAAGCTAAGTCTCCATAAAATTTAGAGCCATCTGCTTCTGCATCGGATAAAGTAAGCTCTTCTAAATTAATTAATCCGCTTAAAGCAGATATATCGCCAGTAATATCTGTCCCACTCAGATATAATGCTTTCAGATGAGTCATATGGCTTAAATCAGAAAGATCCCCTGAAATTTTGGTATAAGTCATAGCCATGGTTTCTAAATTTAAATCTTTTAAACAGGAAATATCCCCATAAACTTTTTCATCAAACGCTAATTTCAAACTTTTTAATTTTGTAGCTTTGCTAAAAACACACAGATCACCCTCTACATTTGGATTAGTGTGCAAACTGAGGACTTTCAGATTCACTAAAGTCCTAAAGCTTTCTAAATCACCAGAAATGCCCTGCGCATAAAAATCAGCAGATTCCAAACATATCAACCCTTTTAACTGCTCTAGCTCTTTAATTGCTTTGGCATCCGTTAAATGAACAAATTGCTCGTCTGCGTATTCTGATTTTTCTCCAGGAGTTTGATAATTTAGTCCGTATTCTGTCTTAACGCCATTATATTCACATACATTTTGAGCAGAGACAGAACTAATAAAAATTAATAACATTAAAACAAATATTCTTTTTTTCATTATCATTGAAACCATTAACTATTGAAACTATTAACTCTCAAACTTCAAGAATCAACTAAAAAAGAAAAAACCTTCGAAGAAAGTTTATCTCTTCTTCTCCATTACTTTCTTCACAAAGTTTTCAAACTTGACCATTTCATTTTTAGTATTGAAGAACAGGGGGTGTTTTTTCTTATCTTTTGTCAACAAATAACCGCCTAAAAAAGTCTTATCTAATTTGTGCCGATGCAGTCTTTTCCAAGGGACTTTAACTTGCACTAAATTCTTTTTTGTTTTTTTAGTTATCTCTAAATGAGTCTCGTGAGCTAAGTAATGCTCTTCTGCTTGACGAATGTGTTTTATGATCACAGATACAACATAATAAAGCACTACAAAAAAAACTACAACAAATAATGTAGCCCATAAAGAAGAAGGAAACTTATAATATTTAGAATAATAAAAAATAGAGCCGATAAAAATCAATATTCCCAACACAGTTACAAATAAAGCTTCGATACGAAATAAGAGCAGTTTTTTCGATTTTACTTTCCAAGATAATTGTTTCATGACCATTTTTTTTACCTCTTTGGTTTAATTGTTTATATGATTTAATAGTTTAGATATTCAGAGCAATTGATTAGGGTACAATCACTGGTGATTTACTCAAGCTAACGATGGAAGCTGCAAACATTGCCGCGAAGATTAACATAAAAGCAAACCCAAAACTTTTATTATTAGGATAAACCGAGTAAAGTGAAATTAGAAAACCCAGCATGGAAGCTAACATAAAACTGCCTTTCAAAGGCACAGCATGCCACTTGCTAACAGAAACTTTCTTTTTTGGAACTTTTTGCTTTAAAGCGTTCTTTAGAACTTTCTTCCCCATCACTAACACCTCTTTTTATGATAGTAGATTTTAATGGTATTTAAAGGTTTTGGGAAGATGGGCTCTGTAGAAAAAGTAGCCGCCAAGGCCTTGTAGGCAGAATTTGAACCGCCATTTACAAGAAGTATTGGTGCCGCATCTCTTAATCTGTAATTGAGCGTGGCACAAATTCTGCGGCCAATGCGACTTTTTCGAGATTTTTTATAGGGCCGGGAAGAGGTTTGAAAAATAGTTTTAGATTGTAGCTTTAAACAAGATATATCTTTATTAAACCGGCAAGATTATTTTCTAAACCAATGGTCGAACCAAAAATATATAATAAGTTAGTTCGAGATTATATCCCCAGAATAATAACAGAAACTGGTAAAATCCCCCATACCAGAATTGCCAAAGATAAAGAGTATTTCTTGGCCTTACAAGATAAATTACAAGAAGAAGTTGCTGAATACCTAGGCAGTAATTCTCCAGAGGAGCTGGCCGATATTATGGAAGTGGTGCATGCTTTGGCCCTATACCAGAATATCAATCCTCAAGACTTAGAAGAAATAAGAGTTAAGAAAGCTAAAGAGCGCGGCGGATTTTTAGAAAGGATAATATTAGAGAAAGTGACTAGTAAATGATAAAAGATAGTAGAACCTAAATAAAATTAAAATTCTTGAAATACTCAAATCCCTTTACTTTCTATAAACTTCTGGACCACTTTCTCTGCTTCTTTTCTTTTTTTCTGATGCTCTTTGAGAAAAGCTGTTACTTTCTCGATAGCTATCTGTTTTAATTCGCCAGATAATAATTTTCCAGCCTTATAATCATGAGAAATTTGCTCTAACTTTTTATCGTCTGGCTCAAGACCATATCTTAACATTTGAAAGGCCACATCCACTTCAGGATTGCCACCTTTCTTGCGATGCTCTTCTAAGGTTGGTTGTCCGCCAGAAAAAGCGTATTTTTTAATTTTTAGAGCTGCTTCTTCAGGCGTATCAGTTAAAGCAATATACGAAGTAGGATCAGAAGAAGACATCTTCCCACCTTTGAGTCCAGGTAAAAATATATGATAAGTAGAGCTTAACTGCATAAAATTAAACTCTTTAATTCGCTGAGAAATATCTCGCGCCAATCTTAAATGTGGGTCTTGATCGCTTCCAACTGGTACAACTACAGGCAAGGCTTTGCCTTCAAATTCTGCTAATTGTGGATGTAACATATCTGCTGCTTGAAGTAAAGCAGAAGTCATTTTCCCAGGGGAGATTTCTCCATAGATGGCTTTGAATTCATTAAAAGTAGCGTGCCTAGCCAACATATTAGCTAAGCTATAATAAGCATTAGACTTTTTACCATCAGTGGATCTTTTAGATTGAAAATAGAAATCACACTTCTTTAAATCTAAACCTAAAGCCACATAATTAGTTAGATATTCTGAAATGGCCGTTTCACGTAACTCTTTCATGTTGGGATTGCGAGAATTATAAGCTTCAATGTCGGCAACCGTTAAGTAAATTTTAGCACCAAGCTGTTGATAAAAAATCATCTGATCCGCTACCATCTTATGGCCAAAATGAAACTTTCCAGAAGGCATCAAACCAGTCATCATAACAAAAGGCTTCTTGTTTTCTATAGCTTCTGCAATTCGAGAGAAATCACGTTGAGCAAAAACTAGTTGTCGACGAAATAATGGTGAATCTAAAAACTTCTTAGGTAAATTAGTAAAAGGCTGTAAACCAAACTCTTTCATTAGTTTATTATAATCAATCTTACCTTCCACTTCCCAAGGTGTTACCGTTGCCATATTTAGGAGAAGCTAAAAGCAGTTTAAATATGTTGCGCTGGGAAATTGATTAATATTTGAAACGATTAATGATTATTCAATTAACATTTATTCAATTAAACTTCATTTAGTTTTAAAGAATTATCTTTACAAACCTTATCCGCCACCGCCTTCAGATTCTCAATATCTTCTTTATTATAATCAAGCAGCAAATTCAAATATTCTTTATCACCAGAAGCATGAAAAGCTTTCCATAGCTCAACAGGATTGCCGTAAAGATGTGGTGGTCGTTTCAAGTTTAATTGTTTCTCAATCTCTTTTAATCCGCCTTTTAGACCTAAATTGAGGCACAACGGCTTTAAATCTAAATGCGGCACAGGAATATCCAACTTAAACTGTTTCTTCAATTTAGGTAGATCAAAAGCACTACCATTAAAAGTGATTAAAAGTTTATATTTTTTAAGTTCTTTTTCAAGAGTTTTTTGTTCTAAATTAAAACCACCCACAAAAGAGTTAGTTTGATAATAATTAGAAATTCCAACCAAAATAACCTCGCCTCGACCATTAATTTCAACATCCAAATATCCTGCTTCTTCTTTGAAATAATCATACAAACGCCACATTTCTTTAGAGGGTAGTTTTCCTACAAAAAAAAAAGAATCGTTTTCTAACAAAGCTTGTTGTGCCAATCTTAACTCTTTATCTAGATCGTTCTTTCGTTCTAAAGATAAACCGATTACTTTTTTTGCCTGTAAAAAATCGGGCCAATCTTTTAGTCCTTGCTTCCAGAACTTTTGCTCCATACCCCGACTTATTTTTTTCAGAAAAACAAAGCTATTTTTGATCATGAGTTACCTCGTTAAAAATCATACTAATAATAGCAAACAATGGCAAACAATAACCAAACACATCAATAATAACAATAACCCTACAACTCCACCGTCATCTTCCTTGTAATCGAATTGAAAGATTTAACCTTGCCAGTTTTCTTTAATGCCGCCTCAATCTCCGAAACTTGATTCTTACCTTTCATCACATTATATATTTGCAGCAACTCCCGCACTAACATATAATTTTCATAAATGGTTTCCCCTTTCTTCTTTGTCGCATCGGCTTTTTCAGCTTGTTCTTTCAAAGAATTCTCCTGCTGTTCAATAATATTTTCCATTGATTCAATGGCTTGCTCTTGTGGAGAAGATTTCTGCGCCGGTTCCCATTTATCTAAAGCAGCATTATAACTAGCTAATACTTCTTTAGGCTGCCGCAACAATAAAGGAAAAGGAGTAACTTCGTCATCATAAAGATAACCTTTTGAATTTTTTAATGATTCTTTAAACTCTTCAATAACTGTTATAACCATATTCATTTCTTCTTCCGTAACTAAAGCTGGCAATTTCTGCTTTTCTAAATGCGCACGAGAACAAACTTCTTCAGCATAAACTCCGCCCAAACCAACTTCTGCGGCTAAAAATTTAACTAGACTGCCCATAGAACTCTGCCGCAATAAAGCTTTAAGGGCCTCTACTTCTAATAATTTCCAATTAACTTTTGAGGCTGGAAAAACATAAACTTCTTCTGGCTTAACCACCCTATCTTTCCAGATCTGCCTTTCTTGTACCCCGATTATTTTAAAATTTTCATCTGTTAAAATAATGTTTCCTTTAGAAAAAAATTCCACAATTAAATGATAAACCTCTTTCTTTTCTAATTTAAAAACAACTATCCTTTCAGAATTTTTTTGGTATAAATCGCGTAATGTAGCATTGCCTAAATATTTTCTCATCTGCGTGCAAAATTGAGATAGTTTCTCCGAAGGTTCTTTAATTTCGCTCAGATTCAACCATTTTCCTGGCAGTATGCGTAATAATTTTTTACCTTCTCCAGCTAGGTGCCATTGCAGTAACAGTCCATGTTCTTCTACAGAATAAATTTGTGAGATTTTACTCTGCAATAAAAAATGTAATTCCTCTATCACTGCTGCAAGTTCAACTGAAGTAACAGATTTTTTAGCCATAGATAAAGAATAGTGGAGTGTGTTTTAAATAACTTTGCGAAAGAGATTTTAAATATGATCAGAAGAATATAAGTAAACAATAACAAGAGAAATATAATGGAAATATAAGGAAATAATAATAAGAAGAAGAAAAATAGTAGATAAGAAGAAGAAAGAACAAGAAAAAACTAAGTGTCTAAACTCTATTTTAGTAAGCAATTAAAATAATTACCAAACACTATTATTGCTTACTAATTAGAAAACGAAACATTCTAACAATCATTAAATTTCGTTTTCTATTTCTTCCTTTTAGGACGTAGCTTTCTAGAATTACAACTACGGCATTTAACTGCGCCTTGAGATACTTTCAAGCTTGGTGCGCGGAGTTTAGATTTACAAACCCGGCAGACAAAAATGTTTTTTAATAAACGAGCTCCTGCTTCTTCAAATTTAACCATGTTTATTTCACCTGTTTCATTACTTTCTGGCCCATAATCTGCCAATATAACACTTCTACGCCTTCTTTAACTCCTTCTAAATCCTCGGGAATTTCCATTTCAAAAGTTTCAAAGTTTTCTGTATCCATAACGCTAGCTTTCTTACCAGAAACTGAAAGAACTTGAGCGCTCTTTTTCTCTATGATTGGAACTTCTACTCTATCGTGACCAGGCATAACGACGTTTCTTTTTTTACCATCCAAAATACCTACCGCCATTAAGTTAACTTTAGCATGTCCATGCTTTCCTGGACGAGAAGTTGCTAAATCTGTAATTTTACAAGGAGCATTATCTATAATTAAAGTATCGCCTTTCTTTAAACTGCCGACATCGGCTAATTTCTTTTCATAATCTTCGGTCATAATAGCACCACCTGATTTACATCCCTCGCAAAAGATGTAGACCTTGCTTTAAGCTTTATTTTTAAGCTGACCTTTTTAAACTTATCGAAAAGAAACCGCTTTGTGTTAAAAACTGTTGAAAACCGCTAAAACCATCTCAAAAGTTCAAAATTGGCTTAAAATTCAAAATAGCTTCTTGCCCTTGCCAAAACTATCGCTTAAACTACCAGAATCCTCTTTTGGAAAATCGGGTAAATCTTTACCTAAACTAGAATCCAAACCTCCAAAATCACCTGTGAGGCTTTTTGCGCCGCCTTCATCCTCACTTAAAGCTTTAGGCTCAGGAGTAAATTTATCGATCAGTTCTATTAAAAAATAGAATATCGGAAAGAAAACTAGCATCGATAAAAAGTACGAATAACTAGGTTCAATAACCCCATAAATAAATGGAGTTAAAAAAGCTAAAACATAAGTAACTTCTCTGATTCGTCCTATAAAATGAATAAAATTTCTAGCCCTAATGCCATAAATTATTATCGCTAACCCATAAGCCATAACTAAAGCAGAAACTAAATACTTGCCCACTATTAAAAAAGAAAAAGCCCCGCCCTCTAGTAATCCGCCAGTAATCTGCCTAATCCAATCGATACCAACCCAAAAAGGTACAACCCCATTACTAATGGCGTTTCCAAATGAGGTTCCTTTTTTTTCTTGGAAAAACTCGGCGAAAAACCAACTGATCCAAATAGGAACGATAATCCATATGGTCTGCAAACTAGTAAAAGAGATAATAAAAGCCCAAATCCACTCTTTAAATAAATCCCAAATGAAGATTAATACAACCATTAACACGTCTAAAAAAGCCATAAACTAGGAATTATTGAAGATTATAAAAATATATCTCATTTAGGCAGTGGAAATTTACAATCAAAACAAACCGTAGAGTATTACACCAATTATAAAGGACTTTGAATAACCCCCATTTACATCGAATTCAAAGTCCTTCTTAGAAGGGTTTGACAAATTTTGATAGGTTATTCAAACCATTCTATAATCTAAGCATAAAGCTTATAAATGTAGGATATATTTCCCACATTATGGAAATTACAAAAATAGCTCTTTCTTTTTACCTCCATCCCATGGCACAATATGGGGTTAGAGAACTAAGCAAGATAACTCAAACAGACACTAAGACCGTCTTAAAATACCTTAAAGAACTAATTAAACAGAAAATAGTAATTAGAAACCATCAGAAAGGAAAATATCCTTATTATGAAGCCAACAGAATTTCTAATCTTTATCGGCATGAAAAGAGCGAGTTAATAATAAAGAAAATATTAGAGAGTGGTTTAATAGAATTCCTTGAAAAGCATCTTTCCCCTAAAACAATAGTGCTCTTTGGCAGTGTTCAAAAAGGAACATATCATCAAGAGAGCGATGTAGATATTTTTGTTCAGACAAAGTATAAAAATATCGACATTTATTCTTTTAACAAGAAATTAGGCCACCCCATTCAGCTATTTTTTGAAGAAAATCTTTCTGCTTTAAGCGCAGGTTTATTAGAGAATATATATAATGGCTTAGTATTATCAGGAAAACTAGAGGTTGTAAAATTAGTACAAATTTAGCGAAAAATGAAACGAGAAACATTTGAAGAATGCATCAGAAAAGAACATTTATTTGAAACAGGAGATAAAGATAAAGCCATGGCTGAAGAGTTGATAAAATTAGCCGAGCATCGAGAAGCTTTTTGGAAAAGTGTCAAAGACAAAGCTAAGCCTTATCCTTCGCTATTTTTTGAAGGATATTATGAAATTATTAAAGAATTAACTACGGCCATGGTCATAATGGATGGTTGGAAAGCTCTCAACCACGAATGTCTATTTGCTTATATGAAAGAGAAAAAAGAAGAGTTAGAACTAGATTTTGATTATTTATTAGAGTTAAAAGATTTGCGCAACTCCATCGATTATAGGGGGATACAAGTAAGTTATTCTATTTGGCAGCAAAATGAACTAAAGATGGAATTGACTATCAAACAATTAAAAGAGTTTGTAAAAGCCCAGATGATAGTCTAAATATTTATAATATAAATTCACTCACAAACATACAACTCCGCTTCAACTACTCCCGTATCTTTAATTTGAATAGGAAATTGCCCCGAAGAATCGCGCTCACCTTTACAACCTTGCCCGCTTTTATCTTTCAACAAAAACAATTTTTCCTCACTTACACTGCTCAAAAGATGCGCTCTAAATTCATAACGCTTACCCCACTTTCCTAAAGTATCTTCTAACAATTTTTCTGTTGTTTCTTGAAAAAAATGACAGCTGTGTTTGCTTTCACAGCCATAAAGAGACATAGCCCCAGAATCGACTTCACCTTCTGAAAGATAACCTGAACTACTACCAGAAACACCTCCTGAAGCACCACTTGAAGCTCCACTATAAGCACCACTAGACCCACCAGCGCCTACAAAATAATCTGAATAATATAAAGCACAGTCTTCTAAAATATCCTCTCCCAACTGCGGTTGATTAGATAAAGAAATTGAAGTAGTACAATCAATTTCGGAATTTACAGTAGTTTTCATCAACGCGCTCATGGTACTGAGGGCTAAACCTTTTCTAGTAAAGACTTTTTTTTCTATCTCATTTTTGGCAGAAAAATAAACTAAAAATAGTAAACCCAAAGTAATAAGTATAACAATAACTACTAAGCCCATGATTTCCATCTGTCCTTTTTTTCTGCCTCTCACGAATAGACCTCCACTTCCAAATATCCAAATTTATAGACCGGACTGCCTCTCCCGCCTAATGATTCTTCTTTTAAAGCTATAACAAAAAAAGTATTCTCTGATTTCTTAGCACCGGGTTTTGGAAAATCATAAAGCACCAGTTCTTCTTGATCGGTTGAGGGGTATAATTCATGGATAGAAACTTTAGCAAAGGAGAATAGATTAAAATAATAATCTCGCCATTTTGTATCGACATTTGAGGAATATAATTTCTCCTGCATAGCCCTAGCTTTGATCATATCTACGCAATTTTCTTCCGCTTCTGCTTCGCCGCGGCTGCATAAAACTTCCGGTAAAAAAAGGGCTTGTAAAGTAGTTCTCACTGCCCTAGATTGTAGTTGTTCTTCCTCTTTTTCTTGTAGAGAGAGATTTTGATATTTGGCATAGAAAGAAAACCCAAGCCCCACCAATATTATAAAAATCAAAAGAATACCAATAGTTTCCGTCAAACGAACTTGGGCTTTTTTATAATTATTTTTAAAAATGGTCATTTTCTTAGCCGCTTATTTATTTACTGATTTATTTATTCATTTATTGATTCATTTATTTATTCATAACCTTGGTGCAAGTAAATACTAGTACAGAGGAATACATTCTAGGTTCATATCTTCATTGAGCTGTTCCAGATTATCTAAAACAGTTTTAAATTGGTCTCCATCGCGACACTCGCCAACTAAGCAGGATTGTAAAGCTCCTCTCAAAGTTTCTAAAGAGAGTGGATAATTTTTATCAGCGCCATAAGAAGAAGTGGCAGCATAAGCATGATAGCAAACACCACCAGCATCAGTTGCTGAAAAATATCGCTCTAATTCTTCAGCTTTCTTTTGATATAATTGCACTACAAAATCTCCCCTATTCCAAGCTTTTTTCATGTTACAGAGGTAAATATCTGGATCATCTGAAAAAACTGCTGCAAATTTAGCAGAATTTCTTTTTTTAGCTTCTCCATTTACTGTATCAACAGAAATTAAAGGAATGGCCTGAGCATTAAGCTTGCGCCAACTGCTGCCAGATTTTTGATAAAAATCTAGAGTATTATCTAAAATAACTACGGCAGTTACTTTTGCATCATCCCATGCTTTTAGTTCATCGGGAATAGGGGCGCTAGGAATTAATGTTCCCATAACATCAACAATACGCACAGCATAATTTTTCTGCGGATTAATAGCCATATAATCAGCTTGATCATTTAAGAGTTCTAAATTGCCAAAAGAACCACTAGTGCCGGTAGCACTCGGCCCAGATACGCCCATTTCTTCTTCCATCTCTTCTACAAATTCATTTTGACCAAAAACATAATAACGAATATTTGGGGCAGTAACGTAAAGCATATCGATTATTTTAAAAGGTAATTGATAGGGCAAACTCCAAGTAATTAGTTTACTGCTTTGAATTCTTTGTGGAGAAAAGATAGGCGTTATGGCTTCTTCCATTTTTGCGGCACGGCCTTCTATCCCATACTCACCAATAGTATCTTCACAGGCAAAATATAAAGTGAATTCTGATAAACCGCTAATATCAATAAAATTCTTAGTCTTTTCGGCAGCGCCAGCACCAGTTAATATGTTACCCATTACTCTAACCACTTCTATTCCCATATTTTCTTCTGAGATCGTTTTTTGCTTGACTGATAAACCAACAAAAAATAGTAAGATTAAAGTTCCAGCCACTAAAACATAAATCCAGTTAAAAGAAACTTCTACCTGCCCTTTGTTTGACTTATTGAGCATATTTGACATATTCTACCTTAAATTAACTTCACTTAACTTTTTTTAAACCTAAACTAACTATATTATCTAAATTATCTAAATTATCTAAATTATCTAAATGATCTAAATGATTTGAAAGATTTTATTCCACACTACCTTCAGAGATCTTAGTATGATCGCCCTTGCCTTCTAAACGCAGAGTGAACTTTCCTGCTCTGATTTTTAAGCAAAGATAACCGCGATTTTCTTCTCCTAAAATAATATTACCATCAGTATCAAGTTTTTGTCCAATTTTAATGCTCTTTACTTTAATTGAGGGGGCATCAGGAGTTAGAAATACATTTTGTTCTACACCGGATAAACCAACACCAGAACTAGAAGCGCCACCTGAACTAGAAACGCCACCATAACTAGACACGCTTCCCGTAGGCCCTGGTTGTGCATCTTCCCAGATACTGCAAGCTAAAATATTTTCTTGACATAATAGCGCTCTTTCGGCATCAATCTTAGCTAGCTCTGCAGGATCATCTCCATAGTCCATGTCTACAAAACAAATTTGTTCATACTTAGCAGGTAGACGATAAGATTTTTCTCGAACAGAACCATATTCGGTATAAATTCTTTTCACATCACTTTCCAAATCACTTTTAAATTGCACAAAACCAACGTCTTCTCCACTATGTAAAAATCCATCAATGGCCTTGTAGCCAAAAATCATGATGATACCAAAAGTTAAAACTACTACTATAGAAACAAAAGCCTGCTCCACACCCATTCCTTTTTTATTCATTTTAAAACTCAATATCGACAAAATACCATTTAACACTTTCCTAAAACTTACTTTTAATTATCTAAACTTTGCTTTTACTTCTCTAGGATTTATTTTTTCTTCCTTTCTTTACTGATATTTTTAAGAGCTGAAAAAATATCCTCTGCATCTGTTTTAGGGATAGATTTTCCTAAATCTGCAACTTTGTTTTTATTTCCCATACCACTTAGACCCTCTAATTTAGCAAAAATACTCTTTTCTTCTTTGCGTAGGCCTGGTTTAATCTCATCTTTATACTCAACATATTTTTGTGCTAAAGCATTAACTTTTTCTACGACGGGCTTTTTCACGCTCAATAAGCTGTCTAAGTGCGGTATCTCCTCAGAATTTTGGTCGAACTGACCAAAGAGCTCTTCTTTCTTTTTAGACTTTAATCTATTTTCTCTTAATTTGTTGACAAAAAACTTATTTTTAGTAGCGGGCTTTTCTAGATTGATTGGTCTTTTTTCATTTTCAGCACCATAATTTCTAGCACCCATACCACTAGTTAAACCAGCGCCAGCAAAACCTGTTTTTCCTTTTCCCACCTGCTGAGCTTGTGGCGAATATTTATAGTAATAAATTAAATAACCACTGCCCCCTAAAAATAAGAGCAAACCAATTATTAGTAAAATTATTGCAACTAATGAAGATCCAGTTGCCGCTCCACCCGGCCCCACAGGTTCTGGGGACTTAGTAGTATTGGATTTCCAGGGTGGATTAGTTTGCCATTCTCCCGGTTTATCTTCTCCGTTACAAGGATCACTTTTTCCAATATACTCCTCATAATTAGTGTATGTGTCTGAATCGTAATCTTCTTCTCCATCAGTCAAACCATTTTGGTTCGTGTCAGGACTAAGATAACTAAACTGACAATCTTCTGCGTCGAACATTTTCTCCCAACCGTCTGGAAGACCATCTTCATCCATATCTTCTTCCGGTCCATCTGAAGTCTCACCATTAGCACAACCTTTGTAATCTACTATTTTATTCGCAATAGTTTTTGGACATTTGTCACAGCTATTGGCTATGCCATCTCCATCTAGATCCATAAAATTAATTTGTTTTTTATCACTAAAGTTATTGCCACTGTAATCTTCTGATTTATAACACAATACGCCCGTACGGTTGAATGATATTTTTTCTCCTTTGTAAGGTGTGCTAGCATTGCATTTGACATTCTCAATTTTTTCGCCAAGAGCTTGCTGACTAAAACCTATATTTTTACAACCGGTGTTATCTTTACAAATTATTTCAGCCAAAGTTGCTCGGCAAGTTTCATTAGTAAGAACTTCTAACATGGGTAATGATTCGTCTATGACACAAATAGAATAATTACTAGCGACTATAGCAATACCATTACTTTCTTTAGGCAACCCACGATTACCGGCTTTATCGGTAACCCAAACTTTAAATGTGTAAACATTTCCAACAGTTAAATTTGCCGTATCTATTTGTAACGAACCACTCCAAGAAGTATTATCGGCTGCACGAGCCGTACTTATACTAATACGACTGCTTCTGACTAATGTACCTTTAGTTACAGTGGTAGCTGATGCTGTAGTTGTTGGTGATATTGCACTGTTGCTAGTAGAACCACTAGTAGTGGCAGAATTTCCTAAACTAGTACTGCCGGTTGTTGCACCTGTCGTTACACCAGAAGTGCCACCAGTAGTTGCATCTGTAGAACTAGCTCCTGAAGTAGTTGCAGTTCCTGATGTTGCAGTTCCTGAATTTGTACTACTAGTTAGAGTGCCGGAAGAAGTATCCGTCACTGAACCAGTTCCAACTGCACCACCAGCCAGGTTAGAAACAGAATTACTGCCTGCAGAACCAGAGCTAGAAGAACTTGAAGTACTAGAACCAGATGCACTAGAATCTGATGTACCGGAACCAGAGATGCTAGATGTCAACTTAGAAGTACTATCGCTGCTAGTTGCTTTTTTCGTTGTTCCACTAGTGGTTCCAGTATTACTTCCTTTAGCACTAGCTTCATTTTTACTTTTAGCTGCTTTTTCTTCTAAAATGCGGGATAAATTTCCTTGACCATAAATCTCGTAGAAATATTCTTCAATCTTTTCTTCATTAGTATAAACAAATAAGTTAAGAGTTGGGCTGCCACAACTAAAGTTTCCATCTTCTACTGAATTAATTACTGGAGCGGTTAAATCAATAGTAAATATGATCTCGCTTTCTAAGCGGTGTCCGCCTTCCATTTCACATTTAATTGGTACGTGATAAACACTTTCTTTTAAACCAGTTAAAACCGTAGAGTGTGTTTTTCCACCAGTTTCGCTAAATGGCTCATAAGTATCATTTAATTTATACTCACAATTGGCGCTGCGCGAAGTGTTGATAGAGATTGGTACATTAGGCGTAATAAAGTATGTATCTTCGCTAGCAGGAGATATTTCTGTAATGTAACCCAATGAAGTAAAGTCAACTTTAAATTTTATTTCTTTAAAATCAGATTGTTTTCCTGCCCCGGTTGCACATTGCGTGTTTAAGATATAATCTTTCTTGCCAGTAGGACTGAAGAAACTGTGTAAATCAAAAATATCTTCGTGCACTAAAGCCAATAAGTTTTCTGTATAGCCCGGGAAGCTGTATTCCATGCCCAAAAAGTCGGAACTGCCTTTTCCTTCGGAATTATCACTATATTTACAAACTGTTTTTCTATCAGTAAAAGCAAAAATATTAGTTTTAGTGTCTTCTGTAACTAAATCGGGATCTGCATAAGCCCGAGTAATTAAGGGACTATAAGGGTCGTATTCAAGGTGTATTTTTTGTTCAGGACTAAGCTCTTCACCCAAACCTTTACATTTAACGTAAACAGTAAATTCCCCGCCATTTTCCGGATAGGATTTGAAAACTAAACGAGGAAAATCCCGCACATGGAATAAACCATCAGCTTCAGGAGTTAATATTTGTGAATCTAAGACGTCGAAATAATCAAATTCTGGTTTGAAGTCAAAACGACATTCTGGTGTTGGCACTTTGGTTGCAAAGTCCCAATCAAAATAAGGTTCATCAAAAATTAACCACATTTCATCTAAATAATAGAAAGGATCAGGATTAACAGGCAAGATGCCATAACCATCAATTTTTACAATACCACAGGTGGCAGAAATAATTTTATTGTTGGCTTCATCTGTAGAATAATAACATATTTTTTGGCTCTTAGTTATTTCTAAAGAATCAATATATTTTTGATATTGGGCTGAAGGAAATGGTGGACAAGTTAGTTCATCTTCCGGATCACTTAAGCAATAATGTGTACCAGTTGATGGAAAACCTTCGGCTATAACTTCGAAACTGACGGCAGCGGATTTAATAAAACTAGCTTCCCAAAAACGGCCTTCTGGAATATATTCACGTTCATCTTCCTTTAGGATTATTTTAGTTTCAGGTGGAGTAATATCAATACTAAAATCAAAATAATCTTCAAAAGGCTCACCGCCACCAAATGGTGTACAAACGGCTTTAAACTCGTGAGCATATTCTCCCGGCGGCAATTGTATGGAGGTAGATGTTTTATGATCTTTAGGAGAACCACCTTCTTTACTAAACTCTACTTCCTCACTATTACCCATGCGTTGTAAGACGCAGTTAGCATCTACAGTCGTGCCTAAAGCAAAAGTTACGGCTTTGGCAGATAAAAGCTGGCCTTTGGCAGGTATCTTTATCTCTATATTTTCTTCTAAATCAAAACTATATCCTTTTACTTCTAATTTACTGTTTCCTGAAGCGTCAGTACAATTAACTTCTAAGTCAGCCCAACGGATATTTTTTAATTCTCTAAAATCGGCTTCTAAAACATCGCCGATGTTTTTTTGTATTGATTCCAAAGTTATTTCGGCTTCTGGTTGTCTTAAATTAAAATTACAAGAGGCCAATTCACTAACTTCTTCCAGCCACACTTTAACATCAACTTTTTCGTTAGTAATTTCCACCCTATCTTTGATAGTAAAGCTAGGCGCTACATTATCCACAAAAACTAAAGAAGTATGCGCCGATTCACGATTAAAATATTTATCTTCTGAATAATATAATAGTTTGTAAATTTTGCCGTTGGCTTCTTCTCTAATTTGGCTTAAAGCAGTGACGTTTATATCTTGCGCTTTGTTCAATTTAGGATAATCTTGAACTTGGAAAATACAATCAGCAGTAAGTGCATCAGCCGGGGCTAAGCAGTATCCAAATTGGGCAAGATTATGGCCTTGCGTACTGCTGGCTTGCGATTCTCCATGGAAAGAAAGCAAAGGCTGTTTAGTTGATAAAGTTACAGGCACAGTACCGATTAAAGTGGTAACTGGCGGAGTAATATCCACGCGACAAGCATTACGATCGGCTTCTTGTATGAAACCGGAACAATCATCAACTTCATCCACGTTTCCATCTTTAAAACACTTGCCAGCTGCCCAAGCGCATCTGCCCCAGTTACAAGAATCTTTAGATTCAGAAATAATCCCCTGAACATTTGTTATAGGCTGGCCTTTGGTACATTCTAATTCTGAAATATAAGATTGACAATCGGTTTCTGGAGATAGTGTGGGCTCGTCCTCTCCACAGATTTCGCATTTGCTAAGTGGAGATAATGAAGCTTTAGTACTCAAGCATCTTCCCAAAGATGAACAAACATCAGGAGTACATAAATTGTTTTCAAAAATAGAGGCCGAATTTAAATCAAAATCAGTTCCAGCAAGTAGAGCGGGGCCACACAAAGTACACTTATCATTGTCAGTATAATTAGCTTCTACACAATAACCACTGCCCGTTTCTTGACTGATAATAAAAGGAAGATCAAAATGGTCGTCCGAGAATAAACTATTAAAGATACTTGCATAGTCTACTAGAGCAGTTCCTATGCTTTCTGCACCAGATAATTCTGCGCTGCCTGATTTCGTACTAGCCGAGTCCACCCAACTGCATTTTTTTGTTAAACAGCTGTTAGTTTTACAAGCATCTTTATTTTGGTAATCGAAACAACTACCAATTGTCGTACAGCTTTGGCAATTGTCAACAATAGTTTCCGTGGGGCCATACTTTGTATTGATTACTTTAGCGCTGTCATAAACGCAGAAATTTACAGGTATGGCATCAATAGTGGGAGTGATTGTAAAACCATAACATTGATTGCGGTTGTAGAATAAACCCAAAGGACGATTAGCATCATCACAAGCATCATCACTTTTACAGCTAGCGTCTCCCTCACCATTTCTCGCACATTGTAAATTGCCTTCACAGGTTTCTACTTCTTCTAATTGGTTTTGAGCATCACAAGTATAAACTGCCTCTGAACCAGAGGTATCAGTAGGAACAAGAGCAGAATCATCTAGACAAAAATTTTCATCTTCCGCAACATTTTCACACAAAGAATTTCCAATTATAACTGTCAAAGTAATTCCTGAAGAAAGACCATCCGCGTATATGGCTTTTAAAGTATAATGATAAGTTTTATCGAATTCAACTGCAAAATCTTGTTGAGACAATCCAAAGATATTGCCCCAAGTAAAAGTTGTATCAACACTAACAGGTTCTTCTTCCTTTGTCAACTCATAACCGATAACTTCTGGACAAGGTTCTTGCCAATTTAAATTTACTTGTTCAGTGGCTCGTACAACTGTAGCACTATAACCAATTGGATTCAATAAATTACCAGCTCCGCAAGTTGGAGGAATTTTACTTAAAACTAAATTTTTAGTTTCTACCAAATTACCGGAACTTATGGTAAAGACTTCCTCTACAGATTGATAATAGTTAGCATAAGTTGCTTTCACTTTATGAATTTCTTCATCCGCTGGCACGAATAATTTGTAAGTTCCATCAGCTTGAGAAAGTCCAGCATAAACACCGTCTAACAATATTTCCGCTCCCGGCACGGACATGCCCCTCAAGGTTACAGTTCCTTGTACTCCGGAAAACTCTTTACCTTCTAAAATAAAATTAATATTTTCTAAACTTTCTTCCGACGATAGTGTAACACTCAATTCTGCCGAACCATATTCTGCACTGCTGGCCGAGATAGTATAAATTCCCGGAGTTAATTCTTCTAAAGTATAAGTGCCGTCTTCTTGAGTGTATATAGAACCAGAACTTGGCCCGCGCCAACGCACTTCTGCTGCAGCTAAAGGCGCATCTACACCTTCTGACCTAGAAAAAACAGTTCCACTAATTTGACCAGGCAGACCTAAGGGCTGCAAAGTTATCTGTTTGACTAATTTTTCCTGACTCGGAGGCAGTATAGTTACAGAGAGAGAAATTGTTTTTGTTTCATAAGTAGAACCGCCATCTACAACTAAAGAATACGTTCCAGGGGAGAGAGAATAATCTGAAATTCCTGCGTCATTTGTAACTAAATGAACTACTGATGATCCCGATAAATCATTTACTTCTAAACTAATTCCAGTTAAGATATCTCCTGCTTGATTCTTTACTACAAACTCTAAAGGAACTTCTTCCAAAGTTGCACCACATTTCTGATGACAGCTTTGAAAACTTTCGCCAGAAATAAAAGTTGCTGTTGCATCTAAACCATCACACTCAAATTTGTTTTGAGTATATTCACATAAATTACTGCTCTCAGAACGACAACAGCCAGGCAAACATAAATCCGTATTATCGGCGGTAATTACAACACCGCCCCGGTCTGGCGCTTCACACCAACCTTTGGGTAAGGGAAATTTACATTCTTCACCCACTAGACCACATTTTACGGGTTGACATTGAGGAAGAGAAGTACAAGCGCCAGAAACAATACTCCCTCGACAACGAACATCATCTTGACAGGCCTCAGCCAAAGCCCCTTCATTAGGCTGGCAATACATCTCTAGGTTATTTGAATATAGAATACAATCAACTGCCAAAGAAAGAGTGGGCAAAATAAGTAGGAAGAGAAATAAAACTAAGCTAAACACACCTCTTTTTTTACCTATCATTTGCTAGAGGGAATAAAACCATTAGCGTTTATAAATGTTTGGAAGTTTAGCGAGGAAGAAAAAAATATTTATGATTGATATCGAAATAGAGGGAATCACTTCTGATTCAGCTCTTCTAAACGTTCGAAAGCCGATTTTTCGGGCGGAGTTGGTTTTGGAGGGTGTTTTTTAGAAAGTTTTTCTAGTTTGTGAAAATAATCATCTTTCTTTTCAACTTTTTCCGCTAACAAACCTTGTTCCAAAAGAAATTCTTCTCTTTGCTGTTTTTTTATTTTCGATTCATGTTCTGCTTTAAGCTTTTCTAGATGCTCGCGTTTTTCTGGTGTAGAGAAGAAAGGAGAAAATATTCTAAAAGGATTCTTTTTTTCTGGAGTTTTCTTTTCCCATAAGATCTGCCAGCGCGGATAATATTTTTTTAATAGGTATTGGCCCAAGTAAATGACAGCGGCAATTATGATTATGGCTATAACCCAAAAAAAGTAAGAATAGAAATCAGTTTTCTTTTCTAATTGAGAGAGCGACGTTTCGTTTGTTTTAGCTTTTTGCGGGAGATAAATTATTTCACCAGTGATAGATTTATTGTCTTCGCATTTGCTGACGCAAGAAGCTTCACTTAATTGCGGATTGAAACGGTAGCTTTCCACTTCTCGATTATTGGCTCCGATTTCACAACGTAATTGATTGTATTCTTGTTTGCAATAATTTATTTCGCTGTAAGAAAATTGACAGCAGCCAGGTTGGCACCATTGAGAGTTTGTTACTGGACCTTTCGGACAATTTCCGGCATATTCTTCCGTACAAGATGATTGACAAATAATACGTTGACATTCTGAAAGACTTGAACAGTAATTACTAGAGAAATGTTCTGGCACATTACAGCCAGTACTTCTCGAACATTCTAGGCTTGCTTGTTCTTGGCTTAAATCTTGACAATAGAATGGACTGTCTTTATAGACGAAACACTCTGCTGAGGCTAGAGGGAGAAATAATATAAAAAATAGTGAACCGAGAAAGATTAATTTTGGGTTTATCATGAGGAACATGCCCCGCCGAGTTTACATTTTCCATCCGCGACACCATCATAATTAGAATCGCAATCTTTACCGACATCGGAATTGTCTTCAGTATCAGTAATACAACCGCATTTATAGTTATTATTTAGATATTTTTTACCCGTACTATCAGAAGAATGGCTGATTGTAGTAGCTGAACCTTTCGGAACAACTGCTTTACCAGTACACCAACCATTTTCTCCACCACGAGGAGTTTCCCCACACCCATTATTTCCCCCACACCAACCAACATTTTGAATCAAAGCAAATGCAGGTTTGTCTTGGCAGTTAATATTTATGTATGAAGAACAACCCATGACCCCAGGAAAACCACATTTGGATGGAGAAATGTCTGAGGTAGTTAAAGTGCCTCCACAAATATTTCCTCTATCTGCCGCACACACTTTTTTAATTGTTTTAACACGATATGGATCCAAAGTAGTGCAGGATTCTGCTTCAAAGCAGGTTTTACTAGTGCCTTGATAATCTCCAGTATCTGCGTTACAACAAACGTGGTCTGCAGAAAATGGATTGGTTAAAGAATCAATTTCCCATTTACCTAATATATTTTTTTTGTAAAGACCAGCAGCCATACCAAAACTACCCATATCTCCAGAAACAAAAACTTTATCGTCATGTGTATTATCGTTATACGGCACACAATTCTTATTTTCTACCTCTAATTCTTTTGAAGTTGTTACTGGCGTAGGTAATCCTGTTGTCGAATCAATACAATAATTTAAAGTAAATTCTGCACTTAGTTTATTGGCAGTTTTAATAGCAGCATAATCTGCAGAAGTTGAAGTTAAAGGCATGTTGATATCTGGAAGAGTTGTTGGAAAAATAGTACAATCACTTTGAGGTGTACCTGCAGGGAAAAATAGACAATCGCTAATTCCTAAATTTAATGTAGTTTCTAAACCGCTGGTATCACTTACTTTCAAACTATTAACAGTTACAACTCCAGTATCTGGTTGTTCTACTTTTATGACAAAAGGATCTTCTTTAGAAATAATGGAATTCCCAATATCACTAAATGCCGTAGCTGGCCCAAACGGATATTCAATCTCTAAAACTGCACTATCCGGATTAATAGTATCGTCTATTTTTATTAGAATTTGCTGTTCATCAAATTGACCATAAGCATCTTCTGCTCGAGCAATAATAGTGTATACACCAACTGGAATGGATTTAACATCTTCTGGATTAGCACTCAACTTTTGTGCTTCTATTTTACCATCACCAACGGCTGTTCCTAAATTGCCCTCTAAGTCCTTAAAATAAGCACTAAACACCCCCACATCATCACCACTAAAATAATATTTAATATTATCTTCACCCGTACTATCATCGTCTGGATCAACCGCTTCTAATGTGATATCAATACCACCATACCCACCAGCACTTTCATCCCCCCAAACCACCAAATAATTATAATCTTCCGTTGGGCAATCTACTCCACTAATATACTTCAAAGCTGGTGGCCTGTTCTGCCTGACATACTGCATAACATAATCCTGCGGAGCATCAACAATATTGGGAGCGGGAGAAGTAAAAGAATAAAGAGTATCTCCAGTAAGTAATCTTTCCCTATTCAAACGCAAGCCTAAACTATTGTACTCTATTTGTGAAACTGGCCATGTATTAATGCCCCCCGCCATAAAAGTTGGCGCAGAAAAAAAGTTCTCATCGAAAGCAAAATCTGGATAAGTCCAATCTTTTTCAAGTGGCTGTTCCATGGCAAACTTAACCAATTTCTTTAACTGCGTAGGATAAAAGAAATCAAAAATAGACAGATGAAAAAAATCTTCTTCTCCAACTCTAAAACCTAAAGGATAAGTAGCTTCCACACCAATACCATCCTGTTTTAAATCAATGTCTAAAACAAAATCTTTTTCTTCAAACACAGCATTAGCTACACGTTGCTGCAGATATTCATTTAGACAACGATTTACTTCTACTTTTAATGAACTTTCTAAATCATTTTCAATATTAGTTTCCCAATAATCAACTTCACCAAATTTAGCAGCACTAGGGGCATTGTATTTACAATAAGCTGGAGCTTCGCCTAAGCTAAAAGTGTCACAGGGGTATGCTCCAACATTCTCTTCATAATTACTTCTTCGCAAAGCATAAGCAACTTTCTCTGCCCCCACAGAAATGCCATTGGCCTCGCTAAGAAAAGCCACAGTGCCGCCGGGCTGCTCGCTCCAAATACGCCCTTGTCTACCGATAGTAATAATCGCCTGTTGCAGCTCATCATGCAGACAATCCTCGACGTATAATCTTAAAGCTTCTTTACTGAAGATTTTTGAATAAACATCTTCCACGCCTTGCTCTAATTGGTTCTTCAGAACTTGACTGTCAATTTTAAGCATAAAGATAAAAGCAAAAAATATAACCATCCCTAGAATAATAAATACAGTTAACTGTCCTTTTCTACCTAAACCTCTTTTTAACATCTGTGAGGATTAAATGCTTGAGGCTTATAAAATTTGTTCTTAGGGTAAAACTGTTTTTAATCTTAATTTAACTTTTTCACCACAAAGTTTTTAAATTAAGCATTATTAATTATTAATTAACCATGATAACAGCCATTAGTAAAGGATTACAAATAACCATCCCCGCAGACATAAGAGAAGAATTAGGTTTGGGCATAGGCAGTAAAGTAGATATCGAATGTGAAAACGGAAAAATAATAATTAAACCAGTCGGAGAAGAACTAGAAGAGATATTTAAAAAAACTGCTTTTCTTAAACCAAAATTCAAACTGACGGCAAAACAAATGGATGAACATAATGAGAAGATGTTCCGATGAAATTCATAGACAGCAATATATTAGCCTATGCTTTCTACGAAAATGAGTTTCAAGAGAATTCTAGAAATGTTATTCGCCAGGGCGGCCTTGTTGATACTTTATGTTTAATAGAAGCATTTAATATCATTGAAATGCAAACGAGCCGTGAAATTGCCGTCCAATCTATTCGAGGGTTACTGCGATCAAATTTAGTAATGATTAACATTGATATTAATGTTGTATTCGAAGCTTTAAAAAAATCGCCAAGATTTAAAAAATTAAAATTTTTAGATTTAATCCATTATATGGTTGCCGTTCTAAATAATTGTGAGACAATAGTTAGTTATGATAGTGATTTTGACCAATTAGAGATAACTAGAACAGAAAATTAGTTTTAAATTAATATTAATTATTCTGTTTTCACTCTCAACTTCTCATCAAAATGGAGATGAATGAACCTCTATTTAATATGTTTTCTCTGCTTCTTCTCGTTTAAATTTAGATAATTCTTTTCAGATACAACAGACTTACCAGTTTCTTGCTCTAATTCTTTTCTGGCCTTACCGGCAATGCCGCCGCCTTTACGAGCCACTTCTTTACTTTCTTCAAAATGTCGAGGATTTTCTTTTTTTGAGATTTCTTTTGTAGCCACTTCGGCCAACATATTAAGTACCATTTCTACATTACTCATGTTATCTCTAAGATTCTCTTTTTTGAGCCCTTTTAGCTGTTTATAATTTTTTACACTCAATCCCGACCAAGCATTGGTAATTTCATTTGTGAGTATAGCAAATTCCGAATTTTCTTTGATCCCTACTCTCTCCCATTCGTCTGTCAATTCTTTTCTAACCTCAATAGTCTTTAAACGTTGATTAATCCATTCTTTAGAATAGCCTTTCTTAAGATACGTCTGCATAGCCCGGTCAATGGCCAATTCCGGATCATGCATCTCATCAATCCGCTCGTTTCCTACTTTTGCCAGCCATAATTTAAAGGGCTCAGCATTTTTAGAAGGCACAGATTGCACTAATCTTAAGATTTGCTCAGTATCGCCCACGTCTGTTAGATAATACTTGCCGTCTGAAGACTGCATTTTCAGTTGGTTACAATTTGTAACCGACTCATTTCCTTCCTCTTTGAGCCTGAATTTAAGAACTTTCCAATAATTATGTGGATTATTACTCTCAGTAAGAACAGCAATTACATCAACTACAGAAAAATACCACTTTTCTTTCTCAGCATCCCACAAAGCTCTGACTTCTTTATCTTGGAAAATTCGTATTGCAATTGATTTATCCATAATTTAATCAGAATACTCACTCATTTAAATATCTTAGCCGAGGTTGCAAGAAGGGATCGTTATCCCTTCTGCACAAAAGGGAAGAATATCCCTTTTTGTGTCTAGTGCGGGAGTGGCTTATTAACTTAAAAATATTTAGATATACAATCCCTAATAAGGAATTATATGGAAGAAAAATTACTTAAGCATTTTTCTCCGTTTTTTCTCGTTTAAATTTAGATAATTCTTTTCAGATACAACAGACTTACCAGTTTCTTGTTCCAATTCTTTTCTGGCATTTTCAGCTATCTGCCCGCCACGCTTTGCAGCCATTTTATTCTCATCAAAACCTCGCGCATTTCTTGTTTTAGTGATGTCGATGGTAGCTTTTTCTCCTAGCATAGTAAAGATTAGCTCCCAATCATTCATGTGGTCTCTTAAGTTTTGATTTGGTTTATTTAATCCTTTGAATTGTTTGTATTCATTTACGGTTTTGCCGAATGTGGCCTTAGATATCTCATTAGTTAAGATAGCAAAATCTCGTTCTTCTCTAATTCCTCTATTTTTCCACTCCTCTGTTAAGTCTTGCCTAATGGCAATACCTCTTAATCTTTTCTCTATCCAATCTTGGGGATAACCTTTGAGTTCGTAATATTCTTTTGCTCTATCTTGGGCTAATTCTGGGTTTTCGATTTCTTGAATTCTCTCATAGCCTACTTGAGCTAACCATAATTTTAGTGGCTCTGCTTTTTTAGAAGGAATGGATTGAATTATTCGGAACATAGATTTTGTATTGGCACAGTCAGTTTCTCTTAATTTACCATCTGAAGCCAACAACTTCAACTGGTGACAATTTGTCACCACTTCACTTCCTTCTTCTCTCAACCTTTGACTTAGCTTATTCCAATATTTTCTGCTTGTCTGAAAGTCTTCTTGTTCTATTAAAATAGCGATAATATCAATCACAGAATAATACCATTCATTATTAAATATAGTTCTACGAATGTCTTTTCCTTCAAAAACAACTAATGATTTATCCATAATTTAATCAGAATACTAACTCATTTAAATATCTTAGCCGAGGTTGCAAGAAGGGATCGTTGTCCCTTCTGCACAAAAGGGAAGAATATCCCTTTTTGTGTCTAGTGCGGGAGTGGCTTATCTATTCCGTCTATTCCATCTCTTCCACCCTTAACTTCCCGCTCAGTTGTGGGAAGAGCAAGTCGACTACTTCTTGAGATAATGGTCTAAATTCTTAAAAACAAGCGAAATATTTATAAATTACTTAGTAATACTTAGTATTACTATGGATGCCGTCACCGTAAAATTTGAAGATACTTTTTTGCATGTAGTTGAAAAAGCCATGAAAGAACATAATTATACTACTAAAGCCGAGTTTATAAGAGAAGCCATAAGAGATAAATTAAAAGAATTGGAAAAAGAGAAATATTTGATGAGGGCAATTAAGCTTCACGGCGCTGGTAAAGATAAGCATAACATCACTGATGAAGATTTGCATCAAGCTAGAGAAAGAGCTGTTAATGACTTAGCTGAGGAATTAGGTGTTAAGTTAAACTAAATCTTTTGGCTCTGCCATTATAGCTACATCTTTTAATTTTCTGAAATCTTTTTCATCTCTAGAAACTAATTGTGCTTCATGGTCGCGAGCTAATAAAGCATGAATAGTATCACCCAAAGGAATATCTCTTTGTCTTGCTAATCTTTTAGCTTCTTCAAACTGCGATTTAGTTACGGAAACTCTTTTGATGTGGTCGGGCTTGATGATAGAAAGAAGAGAATTTATTTCATCAGAAGATAGGCCTACATCTTTCATTTCTTTTTCATTAAAATTAGAGAAGATGATAATAGAATCTTCTTTGATTGTTTTGAGGATTAATTTTAGTGCCGTTTCAGCAAAAGGCTCCCGCTTCAAATAGTGGTCAATCCAAATCTGTGTATCTAACAAGTATTTTTCTGACATTTTTAGAATGATTGTTATTTACTCAGTCTCTTCCACCCTTAACTTCCCGCTCAGTTGTGGGAAGAGCCAGTCGACGACTTCATCTTTATTACCAACTTTTAGGACTAATTGTTGCTATTTATTCTCTTAATTTGCTTTTGCAAAGAAATTTACGAAACATTTAAATATTGTCTTAACAATACTACAACAATGGTAACAAAAACAGCAAAAAGCGAAACTCTGAGCTTCACCGTGCCTGAAATGCTAAGAATGGAATTGGGAGCTATCCCAGAAACAGGATATTATGATAGCACTTCTGAATTTTTACGCGACGCTATGAGAACTATCTTGGCTTCAAGAAAGGATCTTAGAATAGCTATAGCTTCTGTCCTTTATAAAAACGGAAAAATTTCTTTTGGAAAAGCCGTAGAAATGGTTGGTGTTAATTACGAAGAAATGAAAAAAATATTTATAGATAAAGGTCTGAAATTACGCCGCGGGGCTTCAAGTAAGAAAGAAATGGAAGAAGAATTAGCTGACTTGGAAAATTAAAATGGTTATTTTGGACACTGGTTTTCTCAGTTCCTTCTTTAAGATTAGGAAGTTAGAATTAATTTTAAAGGCTCTGGGAGTGAAGTACCTTTTAATTCCAGCAACCGTCTATGAAGAATTAAAGGAAGCCAAGTTTTTTCAGGAAGCGTCTAATTTATTTTCGTTTGAAGAACAGGATTTAAATGAAAATAGATTTGTTCTGGTTAAAAATATAGATTTGTCTGAATTGAAAAATAACTTTTTTATCCAAGAAACGAGCACCCTGGGTTGTGGTGAGTTGGGATGTTTTATACTGGCAGAGAAGAGCCAAGAAATAATTCTAATTGATGATCAAAAAGCAAAGATAACCGCTAAAGATAATGGTTTGAAAGCAGTAAGTATTCCCGCATTTTTACTTTACTGTAAGAGAAGGAATATTGTTTCTTTAGAAGAAATGAAACAAATAATAAACGACTTGAGAGAAAAAGATTATTATGAATTTAGTGATGAATCGTCAAGATTGTTGCTGGAATAAAATTGATAAATTAATCCGTCTCTTCCACCCTCAACTTCCCGCTCAGTTGTGGGAAGAGCCAGTCGACGACGTCTTTCTCACTTTCATCTACCCGTAAGACTACTTGTTGTTTTGATTCGTCTCCAAAACAAGAAAAGATTTTCACGCCAGGAAGCCCTCTTTGAAAATCCGCAGTTATATCTGAAACAAATCCTTCCGGCAATTGACTGCTCTTGACGAACTTACAAAGCGGTGTTTTGAAACCAGTATATTCCGCCCAAAGCAGAATATCATCGTCTTTGACTAGATTTTCTTTAATGACACTAGCTGTTTTATCATCCGCTCTTAAGGAATATAATTCACGCACATTGAGATGACTTTCTAATAGAGCAATGGCTTCGGATTCATCTTCTATTCCTAAAAAATCTTTAATAAAAGCAATCATTAGATCCATCGCCTCATCCCAGGTTAAATCGTCTTCAATGCCTTCTTTGCCATAGATAACTGCTTCTATGGTTGGCAGGTATTGTAACCCTGCAGAACTACCCTCTGGAACATTACAATCAACTGTTGCTTTATCTGTTTCTGCTGTATAACATGGTTTTTGTTCTGGATCAGAATCAGCCATAATTACAAAACCTTCATCTAAAGCTTTAATGAAAGTATTTGAATCATCGACCGGTTTGTTTAAAGTAGTAGCGATAATAGTTTTAGTTTCGTCGCCATTTTTCTTTTTCAAGATGCAGAAATTATTGACGCAGGTATTTTCGTTAGGTAATAATCTATTGACTTCGGCAGGTTGATCGGCCATTGGAAAACAATCTTTCGTGTCAGTACCGCTGACAGAAGAAGGCATTATTCCAGTAGTAGATTCTGGAGTTGCTGTCGCGACGGTCGTTTCCGTTGCACCACCAATAATATAAGGAGCGAAAGCACCTTCTAAATTTGGAGTGTCTAATACTGCTTTCTTTGGCGTGGTACAATATAAAGTGTAATCATCATCATCTGCATACTCTAAAAGTTGTTCAGCTAATATTTTAGTTCTACTGCTCCAATTTGTTTCCATACAATAATGGTCGAATAAATATTCGGTTGAATTGATGCAGTTTGGTAAGTAATAAGGACCAAGCTCTTGCTGAGTAAAGCCTTCTTTATCAGTTACTCCTTCTTCTGTTCTATTAGCTACTACTTCCGTCACCCCTTCATGTTTTTTCCAAGACAAGTCTGAGTTTGAATTAACTACAAAACATTGGTTATTTGACTGACAGAAACCAGATTTGTCATAATTCCAGTCGTGCAATAACGGTAGATCTGTCCATTCACCAGCCACACAGCGATAATATTTTTTTCCTACTGAAGTATCGAAAGGCTCTGCTAATAACGTATCCGACATCGAAGCAATACAGGCATAGCCATTCCAACAAGAATCAGCAGAACAGCAAGATTGAGCTGAACGAGGATAGGCAGGAGTAACGTCAGCGCTTTTGTATCTATTGTCATAAGTGAAGAAAGCAAAAGGAACGTCATCAGGAATAGGAGTTGTGCTTCCTGGTAAATCTAATAATTGTAACATAGGATGTCTGATGTAACAATCAGTTGCACCTGAACCAGTAGGGCTACTAAATTCTACCACCACATAAGAAGCCGTGCCTGTATTTATTGAAGTGGTTTCAAAATTTTTAGTGATTCTTGTAGTAGTACCAGTACTTGAATCTAGACTTACATAAATCTCTGAAGATACATCAAGACTACCTTCAGAGAAAGGAAATTCTCTTAGTGTTGGTTCTGATTGCTCGCTAGTAACTGCCTCTCCATCTTTATCATATAATTTTAATGAAACAACATTCTCACCATTACAAGTAATAATAGAGTCATCTAAATCACCTTTAACTTCTTCCATCGAGAAATACAGCCAGCGATCTGATGGAACAGCAATCCTATCCGAACGTAAAGTAAACCCGGAAGTTAATTTTAAAGCGTCGTTAGTAGAATCTTCTCCAATTGTAGAAAATATTCCTCTAACGGGGAAAGGAGTACCAAATGAATTTAACAGTTCCCAATAAAACAATTTATTAGAATCTATTTCCTGAAACAAAGCATTGGGTAATAAATTCTGTCCTGAAACAGCAGAAGATATTGATTTTCTCTCGGAAGGTTGGATTTTGGTATCGCCTTCAGCATTAAATAATTCTAAAGCATCATCGAAAGCTTCAACACTTAAAGTACTTATATCAAACTCAGGATCTGTTGGTTCTTTATAACCTCTGTAAACACTTTCTGGACTCCAAGTATTAATAGTAGTTATACCTTTATTTACACTACCATCATCTTTTTTATCCGCTAAACTAGGCGAACAGAACCAATTACCTTGAACGGTACATAATTCACTAGGATTATAATAAGTGGAATCAACCGCAGTCACACCATTATCAACATAATCCGCAGCTTCACAGCCAAAGAAACCTAATGCTGTTTCATCTACATCAGGAGTAGTATCATCGTTCTCTTTATTGACGTAGAGAACTTGCTGAGCTACACGTTTAGCGAGAAGATTACCTTTTTCAGAGAAAGCTTGAGGTTCTGGAGTAAGTAAAATCCATTCAGCTTCCGTATTTGAAGGAACGAAATATAAATCGTAAAGATCAGGATGGGGATTGCGAAGGAGGTAGAGAGTGTTTTCAGGAATAGGAGGAGTAAATACAAAATCCTCAGGAAGATCATCAGGAAGTTCTGTTACAAAAGCATCCCCGCCAGGCAAAGGAAATAAACACTCGGGAGAAGCACAAGGATAATTGAGAGGGAAAAATGTTGGAGTGTGAGCATTAGACCTTTCAACATCAGCCGCAAAATATTCATCAACATCTAATTCAGCAAGCACACCAATCGGGTCATTAATTAACAAATTACCTGCATCATCTCTAATAGTAAATTCCATTCCATTTACTGTAGAAGTACTAGACAAAAGATCGCCGGTCCTGAGATTGATTAGAGATAAACTAGGATTTTTTTTAATAAATTCGTCCGACCCCGAAATTAATTCAAAAAGTGTTCCTAAAACCATAAGTTTAACCATTTTGGTCTCTGGATTAAACACAAGCCCCCCCGGATAGAGTATTGATCTAGGATTTTCTAGAGTTAATGTATGTTCCGGTGTACTTGTTAAATCAGTTAGTGCAATAATATTCATTTTGGTTAATTCAAAATCAATTGGATCTGGAGAATCTGTAATTGCCATATTAAAAGCCAGATCATCAAAATTAAATGACTCACCAACTTCTTTATACACCACTTCCGCTTCTACGTTCATTATCGTCGTATCTTGCTGAATTACTTGCGAATTCCAGCAGGCGTAGTGTTTGCCGGTATCTGTAAAATCCCTTGCCCCCTCTAAATTTAAAGTAACTTCATTTCCAGTATAATATTCGTTAGCATTATTGCCACAACAGTTATGGTCAGATACAATGGGGGTATATTCTTCCTGCCAAGCAGTATTTCCATAACGTTTTTGGCACATATCTTTAGCATCAAACCACACGCCCCTATATTCGTCAAAAGAAGTTAACCAGTTACTTTGGCTTGCTGGAAGGCTTGCTTGTCCAGAACAAACAAGAGCATTACTTCCAGTACTCTCACTTAAGTAAGGATTTTTAACCTCTATTCCATTTGAGTTTGCTGGCAACGGTGTGATTTTTATTTGTGAAACCGCCGCTAAATCATCGGGAATTGTTGTCTCCACATGCATCCATTCATCATCTTCACTGCTGAAAAATGGTCGGCTCTGGATATCGCCTAAAACATCTTTTTGTAAATAAACAATAGCATTACCATCACTATCTGCCGGACCTAAAATATTTAACATTAAACCTGCCGGAAGAGTCAATTCGTCCTCTGAGAGATAACCAGTCGAACTTTTAAACTTAAAATAGAACCCTAATCGATTGTAATTCTTAAAATTTAAATAGGTGCCTTCACCATAAAAAGTGGCTAGAGGAATGGCATTAAAATTAACCTCTAAAGGATTAGTTGAAGGAGTTTGGGATTTTAGAGTATATAATCCATCACCAGCTTCACGACCTTTAAGCCCTGGATTATGCAATACATATTCTCCGCCAGGATGACATTCCGCCCAAGAATAATGGTCGCCTTCTTGATAACAATAAAAACTATTAACAACTGGGTTCAAACTTGAATCAAATGGATTGAGGGGGTCAGTACTTACTGGAGTTCGCATAGGTTGGTTAAAATTATTGGTTCCGTCACACTTCTGCCACCCTTTACTATCACTCACCACGTCGTACGGCTGCTGGCCTAATGGTTTAATAGTCAAGATTTTGAATTGTGGAGCGCCAATACCAGAAGCAGAAACAAAGCACCAACTATCGTCTGCATCAGAGCAACTAGACCAAGCATCAGTAGTCCCAGTACTACTCAAATAAGTTTTAACATTTCCTACACCAACACCCACTAAATCGGGATCGTCTTTAAGACAGATGAAATCTTGATTAGGACTCTCTGTATTTTTTCTACCAGGGTAGATGTCACCTAAATCATTTAACCCACCATAACCGCAGCATTCTCCTTGACCATCACCCACCGTACCTGTATCTATCCAAGAAAACTGCTCGTCATAAATGTTGTTATAGGCGCGAGGAAGCATCTGAATTTCAGCATCACTACTAATAACCTCTCCTTCTTCATTGATATATTGCTCTCCGTTCATTAAATATGCTTCAATCGGTTTTTCACAACCTTCCTTAAAATTATCGCAATTATCGGAAGTCTCACCATCCAAATTATCTACTGCTCCATTAAAGTCTATGCCATCTCCGCGACAATCGTTATTAATTTCGTCCCCGCAAATTTCTGGCGCACGGGGATTGACACAAATTGGACAACCAGCATAAACAACACCTACGCATTTCTCTTTGACACTTGCTCTAATTTCTTCAATGGTTTTGTATTGATAATCTTCTATCTCCGGAATAGGACACGAACCATCAAGAACAGGTATGTCAGAACAATCTTGAGAAATAGAATAACCATCAGCGTCTAAATCTAATTCGGCAATTTCCCAATTATAAATATTTAGATTATTTTTATTAACACATTTATAGGGAATCATAGGAAACTGAATTTGTTCAGAATCTACTTCAAGACTTAAGGGGGCCCAATACATTTTGTCGACTGTTTCAGCATTACACTCGTGCCAAAGATTATCGCCTCCACACAAAATACCTTTAGAACTTTTACTAGTGTAAGGGCTGTAAGCTAGAGGAAGATAAGCCCATTCGTCGCTAGCTCCATCAACCCAACCTACTGCTCCACTTACGATGTCCCCAAATTCATTAAATACTTCAGTAACTAATCCACCAATTCCAGCGAAAACATTATCTTCAGAGAATATGTCCCCAATCCCATAATCATCAGTTAACCCATCAGTCAAAGTGTCAATTTCAGTACTATAATCATTGATGAATTCGCCCAAAATATCCGCACGCTCAGTGGTAGACTTAGAATTAGAATCAATATTAAACCCAACTGAAAGTTTTGTAGAATCACAGGGATTATCAGCATCAAATATCCCATCCCAATTTTCCAACTCACTATAAACTATACATCCGCTCCCTAACGGAGATTCTTGATATTCAATCAGATTTCCATCACATTCGGCTCCGATGGGATCTTCAGTTTGACAAGCCCATTCATCTCCGTCTTCATCTAGTGGAATGCTTTGTTCACAATAAGAATATACTGGAACTAAATCCAAACTTTCACATCCCTCAACGCTCCCACACTCCTCAAAATAAAATCCCAAAGCTTGATAAGTCTTAGGAGCAAATTCTTCAGAAATGACTAAACTGGAAAATATAATAGCTACTACTAAGAACAAAAACCAACACCTAACACCTTTTTTCATCTCAATAAAAGAAAAACTCTTGTGTTTATAAACTTTAACACAGACTACGCTTCATCCAAAAATAGATCGGTCTCTTTCTAATTCTTCAGAATCTATCTTGATAAACAGAAACTAGACACAATTATTTACGGCCTTCAAAACAATCAGAACTTTCTGGCGTCAATAAACAATAATAGTCCCATTCGCCTGCGTGACAAGAGTCATCATCCAACCCAACACAAGTTGATTCATAGGCAACACAATTTAAGATATTCAGGACAATTTCTCTTTCATTCTGGGTTGCTCCTGGTACAGTTCTCACCGCTTCCATAAACGTTGGTCCGCGTTCCATGCAATCATCATAATTTTCTCCGAAAGAATAATTTCCAAGAGGAAACTCGCTGCGAGAAGAATGTTCCCCTTCACAAGTCAACCAATATTTTTCACAGACATCATAAATTAATTGCTCATCTTCAGAAGGGCCGCATCCAAGCAGTCCAACTAATCCGCCGGCAATTAAAGCTTTCCTAAATAGATTTACCATTACTTACTGCAAAGAAGTGATTTATATAAAAAGCTTGCGGTGGGAAAATGAAAAAATGAAAGAAAGATATTTAAACTTTAATGCGCTTTAAATTATATGAAAAATTTATTTAAAGGATACAGTGGACAATACGTGGCTATGGTTAACAAAAAAATTATCGCTTCCGGAAAAACTACTTTAGAAGCCTATCAAAAAGCAAAGAAGATTAATTCGACAGAAATGCTTAGCTTTACGTATGTTCCCACTAAAAAAGAGACCATTACTTTTCTATGAAATTTTCTTATCAATATTTTGAAGGACAAAAACTACCGATAGTCCCTCTAAAAATAAAAGGAACTTCTGGTTGGCTAGAATTTAATGTTTACATTGACACAGGAGCTAGTTACTCTCTTTTTCCTGCAGATGCTGCAGAAATAATTGGTTTAGAATTAGAAAAAGGGGATTTAACTGAAATGACTGTTGGAGATGGAAATCACATACAAGTATATATCCATAATTTGCCTCTCAGTCTAGCCGGGAAAGAATTCATCGCAAGAATTGGTTTTTCTAAGGGTTTGGGTGTAGGATTTTATATTATGGGAAGAAAAGATATATTTGATAAATTTATCGTTTGTTTGTACTACTTCACTATTCTGAAGCGATTTAACTATATTCTTCAGCATAGAAATCTTTATGAACTAGTTTAGCTACATTGTAGCTAATATGAAAAAAGAGGTAAAAATAGAATTAACTGGCTTTGAAA